>Ga0306898_1000429_pt1 | contig 16499 bp, 20 predicted proteins | sample AntRauMFilla1564_FD_190424 | JGI IMG/M metagenome (GOLD analysis project Ga0306898, IMG submission 190424) | Saline lake microbial communities from Rauer Islands, Antarctica - Metagenome Filla 1 #564 (v2) (version 2) | ecosystem: Environmental > Aquatic > Non-marine Saline and Alkaline > Saline ...
TGCCCACACTACCGTTGTCGCGGGTGTCTGTGATTGTGAACAGGATTAGGTCATTAGCTTCATCAACCGACACAGTGACTGGCGACCCGCCAAAGGCATCCAGCGTCAACGGCCAGACGGTCGCCCCGCTTGTGTCATTTGTTGGCGCGTACCAAACACGGGCAGGTGTCAGACCGCTTGTCGATCCACGCACGGTGCCGACCCATGCGCCAGTAGAAAGGCGTTCGGCGTCAGGCTCAACCCCGTCTGTGATCGAACCAATAGGGAAGTCCACGGTGCTGAGGAAAATACCGTCGTCCAGAATATCCCGCAACTCGCGGAACTCTGCGCCCGTGTAGTCAGTACCGTGTGCGCCGAAGCGGATGCGATAGTCTCCGACACTTTGCATGTAAACAGTCATACCGTGCGCAAGTGTAAGACCTGTGCCCTCTTTGACTGTGATCAGGGTTTTCCACTCACTCTTTGGGAAGTTCAACGTAACATCGTTAAGCGTGACCGTTTCTGCCGTTACATTGCCGACGACCGAATTAAAGTTTGTACCCGTAATGACAATTACACGCTCGGCAAGGTTAATACTCTTAACGATGTAACCCCCACCCAGAGTGTTGATAATCACCCCACCAATCTCTACGCCCACGTCGGAAATATTCACCTCATCACCAACACGCACGTCCCAAGATTTACCGACCGGTAACTGGCATGTTACATCGGCGCTTGCCGCCGTAGATGTAAATGTAACTGTTTGATCCCGCCGCCACTCATAAGCACGACGATAGCGCAGCAGATGTTTTTCAGGATCATCCCCTTTGATCCGAACTATCGCAAACTGCATATAGCCATAGCTGCCCGCTGAAAAGCACGACACGGCGTCATTCTCCGCGCCTACATAGATCGGACCGTCATCCTCGAAGCGTACACCCTGCCGTGTCTTACGATATATATGCGGCAACGTACCCGCGCCGTAGTGGGTATCCCCATGATGGATAACAGCGCAAACCTCTATATCAAGTCCGCGACCAACAATGTGTGCGGTGCCTTGAGACCCAATCTGATAGGTGCTTGATCCGTCACTAATCTGTTTTCGTAAAAGGTCAAATGTCTGTGATGCGGGGTAAACCACATCGACGGTACTAGCATCACCCGCAGCGCCCACAACCTTCCAACCGCCGTTTTCAAAGGTAGGTACTGAAGGTACACTGGTGACGGAGTACACGTTACCCAATAGGTCAAAGCGCGCACGCGGTGCAACAGACCCCATTTCAGCAACAATTGCATCGTTTTCCGCTGTTGTGTTTTCTGCAACTAAACCGTAATTTGCAACATTGTTTGTTTTAATTACGTTTAATTGATTGTCTAAAAATTTAAAAGCATCAACAACACCTTGTCTTGACGGTTTTTTGTTCGGGTCAAATGGATCACCGATAATTGCGTTTTTTGCTGTATCGTATGCAGACATTTTAAATCGCCTCTATTTCTATTGTAAATTCAGGAAAGTTTTTAAAATTTCCGATGTTGTCTTGCGCTCGAATTGCAATGTTTGCGAATATTCCGGTAACTGTTGGTGTACCTGATACTATACCGGACGCGGAATTGATAGCTAAACCGTCCGGTAATCGCCCAAATGTGTCAGCAAAAAAGTAGGGCGATTGCCCGCCCGTCACATCAATATCAAACCCTACGTAGGGTGTACCCACCACACCGCTTGTAACAGGTGTTCCGGTTAGTACCAGTGTGCTTGTGTTGACTACCTGCACAGGGTCTAACCACGCGGACCCCGCGCCACCTGTTGATTTTCCACGCCACCGCAACCAATAATCAGCATTTTGAACCACACTACCGCTAAAAGCGTAATCATCTTTTGTTTGGACTTGCATGTTTATCCATCTATTTGCGTCCGGTGTTGTTCCCCCGATTGGTTTAATCTGTTGTTGAAATTCGTAAAACCAATCTTGTCTTTGTGATGGATTGTAGGATATTTCAATTCTATTGTTTTTAAACTCAACAACAACACCTGAAGGTAACGCGGGTGTTTGTAAACTTTGACTATCCGCGTTTACTGGTTTAGGTTTTTCCTCACCTGGTAAAAAATTCCATCTATCTGCGTTAATCGGGACGCAACCGAAGCCGATAAATGCACCATTGCTTTCAACTTCAGTAGGTGTAACAATTTCATAATCACCTGAAAAAGTGTTATCATATTGCAAATCAATTATGCGCTCTTGATTTGCGCGCAAACCGCGTAAACCTGTTGTTGGCATTAGTTTTTCTTCAGGTTGTGAACGTTTAGAAATTGATTTTGCAAGTTGCATTGCTTGTCTGTGATTTTGAATTGTGAGAATATCAACAACTAAATATTTTGGCGTTTCACCCTCAACATAGTAAAAAGGGTTTACATATGGTGCGCAAGGTTGCGTTGAATAATCCGCATCAGGGTCAATATAACGGACAATGACACCATGGGTTAAGCTTTCACCGTTTTGTGCTTCAACACTTTCCATAGCAACAATATCTCTGTTACGGTATAAATGTAAATTGGTTTGATAAAAGTAACCAACTCGCGGCCAACACTTGCCGTCATCATCAAAAACTAATTGAGCATCGCACGACATTAAAATCTGTTGTTCGCCAATATTTCTTTCTGTGCTTTCTGGGATTGAAATGTCGCATTGATATTGCGGTGCAAAACCACCATCAATGTCACTTTTATTTAAATCACAAATATTTGCCTGTTCTGCTATTCTATTCCAATTGATACTTTCAACAGATTTGTTTCTTCCGTAAGGGTGTGTTCTAAACCAAGCCCACAGCAATGCTGGATTGCGTGAAAATTTATAAGTGTTTTTGTTGTTTATAGTTTGCGTAATGTCGCGCGGATCAAAAATCTTATTCCATCGTCCAACAACCGAAAAAGAAGGCTCACCAATACCAACCGAACCGCGCCACTTTAAAACTTTGTATCTGTTTTCCGGTGAAATTGGTTTGATTTTAACAGCCGTATAAGTGACACCCGTTAACTTGTGGTCATCTGTCCAAACACCAGGAAATGCGGTTTTTAATGCTTCAATCGCTGGTGCAACTGGATTTAGCAATGTTGGTGTGCGTGTAAAAATTTGATAGTAATTAACTTTTGCACCTGTACCTGAATATATTTCACCACCATCAGTTAAACAAAATTCATCAGTTTCAACAAAACCATCTACATCAGTTGTTATTTCAATGTTGTCAAAATATTTTTTTTCAACAGAACCTAAAATACTGTCGCTGTGTGCTAAAACATACCAAAAATTCCCCTCACTATCGAATTCAGCAAAAATTACACCACCACCAACACGATTTATGCCAGCGTTTAACCATCTTTCCGGTTCTGAAATTCGGACGTTTACTGAAGCCGCCTCAATTGATGGTGCTTGTGGTTTCTTGACAAAAAGTGCAGTAATTAGCTGTAAACCAATTCCCAAAATCAAAGAACCGAAAGGAGACATTAAAAAAGCTGCAACACCTGCAAATGTTATCGAACCAATGGCCGCAACAACACCTGCACCAAAAGTCGCGCCCGCCGATGTAACAGCTAGAAAAATTGAAATTGGTTCAGCAAAAGCATAATTTGGAAATACTAAAAGAGCCGCTAAAATTGTCAAAAATCTAAGCAATTTCAACCCTCCAAATTCGCTTCACTTTGCAAATTTTGAATAGCAGGGAAACAACGCCGCGACTAGACCGAAAATGAACATCGTTTTGATTGTATATTCCAGCAACTTGAATTTTACCAAACTCAACTAAAACTAAATCACCATCTTCAGCATCATCAACAACACACAAATCAGTTTCATTGATGATATATTCAACACCACCATATGACGAAACATGTTGTAACGCTGATTTTTCATCTGTGAAAGTTTCTCTGAATTTTTTACCAAAGTCAGGATAACCACAGTCAATTAAATAATCAGCTAAGGACAATAAGCAGTCGTTTTGATTATCGTAACCGAATTTAGTTTGACGCCATTTTTTTAGAGTTTTTTCAACATTATTTATCATGGTATAATATATGTTCTATTAGCTAGTGCAGCAACATATTCGCAACCCCTGTCAACAGTAACACCCAATTGCTTTGCACGTTCAACCTGAATTGCATTTGCGTAAGTCCCGTTTGGTATTTCACTGCGTCCAAAATTACCATCTTTCGCAATAATGGAAGTTGTGTATTTTTTTACAAAGGCACCGTTTACAACCTCCATTTTTTCCGAAAAATTAGGGTGCATCATTTCATACTCTTTAAAAAATATGATTGGTGTTGATGGTCGCAAACCTTCGTCAACTTTAAAAATTGCACGGTATCCGGTTATTTTCCTTTTGTAAACTCGCCATCTATCTTGCTTGATTGCCTCATAATGTTGACTTGCCGGAATTCCAGGTGTGTCAATTAACTTCAAACCAAATGTTGCTTTAACGCTCGAACCATCGCGCCCGTCTTTAACAACTGGTGTTGTGTGATGATCAACACCACGCGCGTCAACAGTACCTAACCAGGTGTTACCGTCCGCAGTGTGTAGTTTCCCTTTACCCTGCCACAACCGCAGCGGATAACCGTCAAAATCATAAAACCACAACATTCGGACAACTGCGCGAATATCGGTCACGTCATCTTGTTCACCGATATATTCATTTAACAAATCATAAAATTCAGACATTACAAAATCACTTCGTCAAATATAATTCTATTTGGTCTTATATAACCAACATTTGAAGCATCGTAAGAATTGCGAATTTCAGAACCATTTGAAATCATGCCTGTGAAATAGGGACGCAGAAAAATCGTTTCATCAACCGCAACATCTTTTCGCAATGGTGGCTTTAATTTCACTTCAGCAATTGAACCGTTGTAATCAATATCATCAATTATATGCGCACTGTTACCAATTCCAATAACGTGACCAACTCGCAAAATTTCACCCAATGTTCCGGCGTTAATTGTCAGCATTATCGAACCCTCTAAAGCAACAGTTGACGCAATGACATAACCACCGTCATCATTCCAATTTTTACCATTATTCCAAGGTTGTTCGTTATCCCAAGGAACACCACCGCTATTGAACGGATATTTAAAGCCGGATGCATTTGCGATTTGTGGTGTTTGCGTCATTTGAATTTTGAAAATTTCACCGTTTGTTTTTGACATAATCCAGCTTGCAAACGGGGTTTCCCATTCCCGAACCTGCAAAGATGGTGTAACCTCTAACACAGATCGACCGCCTGGTTCTGGTGAATACATACGGGCACCACCGGACGTTAAACCACCGTCTGAATAAGCACCAGGTACATGAAACAATTGGCTTTCAATAGCCAATTGCGGAAAATTGAAAACCTTATGTGTAATAGTCATTACAATCCACCGTTTGTTTGATATTCATTCATCCAACCAACCATAGATTGTTTGACTTCTTCTTTTGTCGCTTCACCCGCCACCCGAACCGATGCAACAATGCGTTCTTCAGACACCGCCCCCTCCATTCTGTAAACATTGGTTATCTCAACACTGTTATTCACATTTGTCTGTTTTGGTTGCGTTTGGTTGCCGCCGTACATCTGGACGCCTAGGGAACCGTTAGAGCCGCGTGTGAGAGGCATGATCGCTTCAGGGCCAGCCTCACCCATGACACCCAACGCACCACCCTGTGCGAAGGTAAACGGGGTTACCCTGTCCACTATGGAATTGGTGAAGCTTCCACCCTTTGCAAAGGGTGTTAAGCCGCTCGCGTCAAAGGCGTTACCCTTGGCGCTAAACAGCGCCCCGATACCTTTCAGGATACCACCAAAGAACCCACCACCGCTTGAACCACCGCCGATGTTTTCCAAGCTTTCAAGAATTGGTTTTACAACTAAAGCTTCATAAGCAATTTTAAGCAAGTCTTTCACAATTGATGATGCTAAATCACCAAAGCTTGCAGAGCCGCCCGTTGCAACATCAATAAATTTATCACCCAATGAGGACAACGCATTTTCCCCAACGGTTTTCATTTTAATTGCAACACTGTCAGTTTGACCGTTTACAATTTTCCCCCATTGTTCAGCCGTTCCACCTGTTGCAAGGAACGCTTTTTGAATTCGCTCTAAACTTGAAACAAATGTATCATTGTTGATAACACCGTTGTTTAAAGCGGTGTCAAGTGCGCTATATGCTGTTTTTGCTTGGTCAAAAGGTTCTGATATTGTGCCTAAATCTTTTGAAATTTGTTCAAGTTTGGTTAAAGCTTCCGTTGCACTTCCAGCCGCACCCGATGTTGAACTACCGCCGCCACCAGAAAGTTTTGAATTCAAATCACCAACGCTTGTAGACAGATCGACAACAGTACGCCGAGTTTTTGCGCCCGCTTTGTCCAAGTTACCAAAACCCAAAACCATGTTTCCAACTTCACCAGTTTCAACAGGCGCTAAACCAAAGCTAAATTTAGGTTTTTTTGGTGCGCTTTCAATTCCGGCGTTGGCGTTCAGAGTTGCGTTCAACTTTTCTGCAATACCCAATGTCACACCTAAATCATGCGCAAGAAAAGCAACGCTTGCGATTGCGCCACTAGCGTTCACATTACCTAATGTTACTCTTAGTTTTTCTGACAATTCTTTCGCTGTGTAAACTTTTCCATCAAACGTAACCATGCCATCAACAGCATTTGTAATCGCCGTTCTAATTCGTTCAACCTCACCTGTCATTGCTGCAAATTTTGAATTTGTTTCTGAAGTCAAATTGGTTAATGTTTTTTGATCATTCATCACACGAACTAAAAACTGTTCAGTTTCTTCATATGAAGCGCGTTGAATAGCTGATATTTTTTCAAGGTCAGTTCCATCTGGTGCAATGCTTCGTAAAGCATCTTGCGCCGTAATGCGTTGCAACTCTAAAGCCGCCATTTTATTGTCAACCAACGCTTGCGTTTCTTCACGCAGGGATTGAGCGTTTCGCAAGTGCGCTTCAGCTTCAGACAACTTAGCCAATGCCGCCGATTGCGTCATTGTGTTGCCTTGTCCCATCAAACCAAAAAGCTGATTTGCGTTGTTTATTTCATCACCCATCGCAAGAGCAACATTTTCTGTTGCTGTTGACAGGTTAACTTGTGCATCTGCCCAATCGTAAATAACGCCAAAGGAATTTTTAATTTTAGCAAAACCATCGGCAACAAAAACGATAAAATCAGCAAGCATTTCAAAAGCTGGAACTAGCACGCTCAACAACACATAACCCAAATCAGTTGCAACATTTGTAATTTTTTGAAGCGCCACCCCCAACCGATTGTCCAAACCAGAACGCACCGTTTCTAAAGCTTGATCAGTTGCACCAGCTTTGTTTTGCATTTTTTCCAAAATATCAACAAAGGCGTTTCCACCCTCACCAGCAAAAGCAAGAGCCGCGTTTAACGCTTCAACGGAACCAAACATAATTGACAATTTGTCAGCAGAGCCGCCCGTTTTTTCAATTACGTCTTGTAAGAAACCCGCCAAACCTTTGGAGCGTAAAGCGGTTGTTGAAAAATCTAAACCAAGTTCTTTTGCAAGTTTGCTTGCCTCACTTGTCGGTTTTGCAATACCAGAAAGAATTGCGCGCAAACTGGTTATTGCTGTTGATGTTGACAAGCCTTGCAAAGTAAGTGCCGCTGTACCAGCAACCAATTCATCAAATTCAACACCTAACGATGCAGCAATGGGAATGACGTTTCCCAACCCTGAAGCAAGTTCACCAATAGTAGTTTTACCCGCTTTCATGCCGACAAACAAAGCATCCGATGCACTGGACGCCAATAGACCGCTTGCAGCGTAAGCGTTTGTTGATGTTGTTAGAATGTCAACACCAGTTGCAACATCAGTGATGCCACCAATTGCAAGTTTGTTTGCCTGTGATACAATTGACATTGCTTTTTCTGTTGTATCTGCACCAGCCGACACAGCACCGTAAAATGCTTTCAATTGAAATGCTGCATTTGTTCCAAATTCATCAGCCATTGCGCGCGCTGCGTCTTGCATTTCACCAATCATTTTGGAACCTTGCGGTAATAGCGTAGAGAGTTCACCCAATGCTACTGATAATTCGCGCGCGCCCATAATCATGTTGGTAAATGCAAAACCTGCAATTGCACCTGTTACTAGACCAGCAAAACCACCCACAAGTGATTTAAGACCGCCGACTAATTTACTAAATGCACCGCCAAGCGACACACTACCGCCTGTAAGTTTGCCAAATGTTGAATTGGTTTTTTTGGTTTGACGCTCTAAACCATCTTGCGCTTTTTCAACTCTACCAGCCGTAGGAACCAACGCACCTAAAGCTTTGTCACCTTCTTTAAGGCTTTGTGTCGGTACGGAAAAACCAACCTCCGCAATTTCTGTTGCCATTTTTCCGCACCTTATTTTTTAGGTTCTGATTGCCTAACTCTGAAATCTTCGAGTTCCTTATTCATTTCTGAACAATAGGCTTCATCCATTTTGTGTAGAATATCGTATTCCCATGGGAATACAACGCTGTTAGTAAGCGTTTGCCAATCTAAGAATTGACCAGGTTCTAGGGGAGAACAGACACCCTCTTGAATACGCCGGAAACGGTCAGAAATTTCAAAATACAAATCAAAATAGTGAATTTCTGCAATGCTCAAATCATATGCGGGTGATTTGTCACCCTGCCCAAATTCTTCATTTCTAAATCGTCTGGTTTTTCCGTTTTCATCAAGTTGATCGTAGCGGACGCGAATAGAAACCGCGTCCGCTAGAGCCTGTTCTATTTGGTAAAAAAATCGCTTTCAAGTTCCAATTTTTCAACAACAAAATCTTTGATCCAAGATTTAGCGTTTAGAATTTCAGCTTTTGTTTTCGGTGTGCAGTCTGGTTTTTCACCTTTGTAAACCGCATCATACCAATCCCAACTGACAATAGCAGCGGACGCCATTGCAATCTCGTTTTCCTCAATTTCAACAGCTTTGATTGTTTTGCGGCGCGCTTGGCGTTGCAAATTTGCGTTTTGAATACCCCGCTTCAACCCCTTCATGCGGTTGTCGTTTACTGACATGAGAGTTAAACGAATTCCAACATCTTCACCAGTAGAAGGGTGCGGAACTTCATAAGTTTTTTCAATCGTTGCAATGTCATCAATTTCAACTGGTGTGCTTTTTGGTGTTTTTGTCATTTTATTTACCTTTGTGATGGTGATGAACCGCGCGAATTATCCCGCGCGGTGTAGTATTTTTAAATTATGCGGAGCGGGGAACTTTGATTTGTTTTTGCACCAAACCAAGGGTGTAAATTTCCAAGTCAAAATCTTCATTCCGCCCGTTTGGTGTTGTCGGTCCAGTGACCAGGCCACGGTTGTAAACAATTGTCGGTGTACCAGCAACAGGTGCATCATTTTTGACAATTTTGAAAGCACATTTACCTGTCAAATCAACAGCAGCAAGCAAAGCAATTTGACCAGCATCAAGCGGGTTTGCCGCAACTTCAATCGTTGGTGAACCCGCATCTGTCATACCTTTTGACTTTTGCACAACGTCATCGCCCCAAGTGTCATAAGTCAAAATGTTTGTTGCGGAACCTGTCTCACCTACATTGCCGACACCGCCAACTTCTGTCCAGAAAAGCGCCTCATATTCCGTAAGCGTTTGAAAATCGTTCAATTCAGCGGGTGTTTCCGAACCGTCCGCAGTTTCGACTGCAATCCAAAGTGTTGAGCCTGCATTAGTGTTCGCAAATGCTTGCGGCATTACAGCGAGTGAGAGAAGTGTTTTCATCATTGGTTTATTCCTATTCAGGTTGATAGCTTCTGTAAGACATTGTTGCCGGAAAAAGGTTTGCGCTTTCTTCAGGCAACATACCACCAACAACGGGTTTCTGATAAATTTGTAGTGATATTGTCGCACCGTGTAAAGGTGTTGTTTTTTTGAAGTGTGACGCAATTGAACCGATAACATCAAAAGGATCATACGCGCCTTGATTGTTTTTAGGCCAATTCAGGACAAGTCTGAAAATACCTTGGAACAATGTTTCATCACCCCAATAATTATCTTGATTGTTTGGAATGAAAACACACTCAACATATTTCATGTCATCAGGTGGAATGAAAGTTACACCAATAAATTCAATTGGTAAATTTGGTGCAATACTTTGAGCAACCGCCGCTTTGGTTTCATCTTGTAAAACTCGCAACACATCCGCATTTGTTAAATCTGTCATTTCAAACGTTGCCTTATTTTTGCAGCATTTGTCGCTACATTACTTTTCCAGTTTTGCACAGCAGCATCTAAATAACCGTCATAGGTGTTGCGCGCTCTTGCGTAATTTGCAGACCAACCGAAATAAATAGTCATTCCCAATTGCAGCGCCGCAAGCGATGTTACAACTGTTGACTTATCTTCGTCATACTTTGTTTCACCATCGCCGCGAATAGGTCCAGTTGGTAAACCGTTAAGCGACATTTGACCGGACGCGCGCAAAAACCCCGTATCAACTCGCATTTTGCCACCTTTTGCGACTGGTGTTTGCGCTTCGTCAACTAAGTCTTGTGTTGACATACGAGCGAGAACCAAAAGAGCATTTTGATTTTTCGCAACAATGCGTCCGACCTGTGCTGTCAATCGCTCAACCATCTAAACCACTCAACCAATCAATAACCGTTTTGCGTCTACATCGACAATTTACGGTTTGTTCCATGCTGGCACCCAATGACCTATCTTGCGGATACATCATTTTACTGTCATCCGGTGCAACAAATGGTTCACCAAATTTCACGCCATTACCTTTATATTTAGCATCCATCGCTAAATGATCGTCACGGGTGCGACCATCTTCCCCCGAACTATCCCACTCGCTTGTAGTGTTGTCGCGGTTAATAGCCCCAAGGTCATCAGCTTGCACCAACGCTTCCCATTCTGAAGCGTTCAAAGCCTCAATTGTCGCATCCCGCGCAAGAGTATCGCCGCGCAATTTTAGCAAATTATCCTTGTAACGTGTTGTCAGTTGTTCAACACGTTCACCGGAAACATCACCATCTTTGAACATTTTTTCAACAACGCTATCAAATCGTTTATCGCGCTTTTCTCTTGTGAAATAATTTCTGTCCAAGTTTGCTAAATCAACACGCATTGCCTCAACAGCTTTTCTTTGTGGTTCATTTAAACCGACAACACCACCAACACGCTTTTTTGCAACGCGGTCATAGCGCCCGATTAAATCAAGTGAAATTTCACGCGGGTTTTTACCTAACTCAACACCCGCAAAAATGTGGTTACGGACAACGGTTTTTGTACTTTCCGCAATCGTGTCAACAACCTGCACAGCCTGGTTGCGCACCCATTTTTCCGCCCTGCTGTTGCGCATGTCGAAACGGTAAACAGTCGGGCCAGCATTGGTATAAATCCGCTTGGGAAAGGTGCGACCTGTCTCTACGCCACCAGCTTCAAACACATCTTCCATTTTCTTGACCATAGGGCGCATAGCGGCTTGTGAGAAGCCCAACGCCTTGAAAGCTGCAAGAGGGTCGCCCAACTCAATCGCCCGCGTCACGTCGGCTAAAACAACAGCGTCAACAACATCTGCAATAGCATCCCGAAACGCTTTTGAAACTTGCGGTGTGTATAGGTCGATTAGTTCATCAAGGGTCATTCTTTAGCGCCTCAAAATAAACACGTATGCAACAGGTGTACCCGCAGCGGGTTTAGGTAACAACTGGTGAATTTTGTATGTTGAACCGTCTACACGCACATTGTCTTTGATGTTCGGAACATAAAGCGGATCAACAGGAGCAACAACCTGTAAATCACTTGCAACCGCCATACCGCTTTGGACGTATTTGAATTTCACACCGTTTGCGGTTGCGTTGATTGGAAAATTCTGAACAATAGGTTCACCAGGATCATCAGCAGGACCGTTACCCGCTATTTGCCTCACGTAGACAATTTCACCTTGTGCAAATTCACCACTCAACACATCTTGCACAACTTTTTGCATATCATCGTAAAATGGCATTTTGTTTGACTTTCTGTGTTGACACTGTTGTTAGGTTTGTTTAGTGGTTGTTTATCGAAATAGCAAACTTAAAAAAATTGGAAACATCATGACAAAACCCACCGCAGTTGCACCGACACCAGCACCAAAGCCCGCCGTTACAATTGGCGCGGTTTCGTCCGCTGTAAAAATGCCCGAAGTTGTGAACAAACGTGGTTCCAAGTCGAAATACCCTTTTGATGATCTGAACGAAGTTGGTCAATCTTTCCCTGTCATCGGTAAAACCGCAGCAAGCCTTGCATCGGTTGTTTCTGGTCAAAACCGCAAACACAAAGTTGCAAAAGTTGACGCCGCTGGCAACACGGTTTACACGAAACTGAAACAAACCGCGCCGGATGGTTCTGTTACTGAAGTTGACGACAAAAACAAACCGGAAATGGTTGAAGAAAAGAAATTCTTTGCCGTTGATACCGACCCGAAAACAGACCCCGACAAAGCAACTGCGCGGGTTTTCCGCAAAGTTTGATTTGTCAGATAGAGGCGACTAGCCTTGCACCCGTAACAATTCCTCCCGATTGTTGCGGGTTTTTCTATGTGCGAATTGAAGAACCGGACAGGTTAGAAACATTAGACCGTGTTGAAATTAAACCAGACATAAGTTGCATCACGCGCGAAAACTTTGTCTGAATTTCAGACACGTTGTTGAATTTTGTAAACTTAACAGACACAGCACCGTCAATTGAAACGCTATCGTATTTGCTTGGCGTGTAATCAGCATTTAAAACACCTGGTGTTGCGAGATGTTTATAAGCAATTTCATATGTTGCCTGTTCATATTCAAGCGGTACAGTGTCGGACGCAATCGAATATTCGTAACGGTCAAATTGTGAAATGCGCGGCTGTTCCCTGATTTGCGCGCGCTCACCTGTTTTTGTTCCTGTCAGATAGCTTGCAAATGTTGCATCCATCCATTCCGAACCGACAAGCAAACATGTTTCAATTTCACCATCATCAATATCTAAATCAATGACGTTTCCGCGCGCCAAGTGATGCGCGCGGAAAGCGATTGCGGTGCCGTAAAAGTTAAGCACTGGTGTTCAGCGCCATGATGGCGGCCCAAGCATCGCTACCAGTTGCATAACCTTTTGCAGCAATACCCTTTACACCGGAAACCTTTTCATTGTTCAGGTAAACGAAATGTTTGTTTCCATCCTGTTGAACTTTGTATTCCGGCGCTGTGCTAGGCTCAACCACAGGCGTAGGCTCAACCACAGGCGTAGGCTCAACCACAGGCGTAGGCTCAACCACAGGCGTAGGCTCAACCACAGGCGTAGGCTCAACCACAGGTGTAGGCTCAACCACAGGGGCGTCATCGGCAAGGGTGTGTGTGTCAGGGTCATGATCCGCTTCATTGATCACCAGTGGACCGTTTTTCGTGGTGATGGTCACGGTTGAAAGTCGTTTGTTCATTGGTTCAATCCTTTGATTTGATGCAATCGGATAGTGAGGGAAACCAACTATTTTTGCAAGAGGGTAAAATAGTTGTTGACCACCTTGCAGACCATCGCTAAACAGGTGACACGATCAACAAACATCACAAGGAACCAACAAGATGTCAGACGCAACAACAATGAACATGCTTTTAGGTGCAACCAAAACAAAGAAAGCGCGCAAACCACGTGCTAAATCAATTCGCGTTGGTGTAAAAGTTATGCTTTTTGGTGATGTTGCTGTGATTACTGGACGTGACGAAAAATATAAATCAGCTTGGTTTGTGTCTGTTGACGGTAAATCTTCACCTTACAGTTTTTCCCGCGATATGCTCACTGTGTTGTGATGGTGAAAAAATATTATGTGTCCGCAATAAATGGTTCTAAACGGTTTGTGATTTGTGGACCGTTTAGAACACACAAAGAAGCTTTAAAGATGGTAAAACCGATTGAAACCTATGCGAATTTGATTGACCCACGAGCGCATTTTATGGCTTGGGGTACTTGTTCATCGGAAAAACTTTTGAAATGTGCGATTAGTTGTTGACCCTCTTGCGAACCAAGTATAATGTAGATTTAAGAACAGCAACACATCAAAGGGAACCATCACAATGAACACCATCACAAACGAATTTCACAATACAACCGCTAATTTTAAAGCAGGTGAAGACGGAACAATTTCACGCAAAGTTTGGTTGCGTATCTCTAAAGAACTTTGCGGATTTTCAGACTGTCGGTGTGGTGGTGCAAAAATGCGACCAGCGGATCAGTGGGAAGAAAGATTTATCGCAGTAGAAAAATAATAGAAAAAGGGGCGCTGGTTATGCGCCCCTCAATCGTCGGAATCAACCAAGCAACATGGCGATATGTTCACGCTTAACCGCCTTTTGACCCCATGCCGCCGCAACTTCGTATTTCATCATGCGCTCACCAGCCCACAAAGAAACCTCAAATGCGATACCCGAACGGGGATCAACCAACATCATTTCATCAACACGCGCATCACCCTCACGCGGTTTTGCAGGTGCGCGTGTGGCAAAGTGAATTGCATCCATCGAAAACGCTACGTTTGCAGAATAATCATCCGCAAGAGTAACCGCAGTTGCCGCCGCTGGAATTGCACGAACAAGACCAGGTGCAGAAATGGTAATTGTACCACCGCCTGAAACATCAGCATCACCCGCAACAACCAGATATTTGTTGTCGGACCCTGCAAACGAAATCACGTCACCAGGCAACACAGCACCCGTGCCAGCACTCGCCAGCGTGATCACCGTAGCACCTACCGCATAACCCGTAGCATCGGTTGTAGCGCCCGCCGCTGTACCTGCTGTGTGCTGTGCAGCTTGTGCGCTTTCCTTCAGGCTCATTCCGAAAGTTTGCATCAACTCACCTTGCGCACGGGTCATCATCGCACCCGCTTCGTTCACTTTTGCAAACAAGGCATTTGCACGAACGTTTGCACCCGCGCTTGTGTCCAGTACAGTTGTGCGACCTGAAGCGGGTGCGCCATTGTCATCAAGAATTTTGCGAATTTGCGCCAAATCTTTCAGACCAGTTTCGAGCGGTGCCGTTCCTGCTGTACCGTAAGCACGACTTGCGTTTGTTGCCGCTTCAAGCGCTAAATCACGTTCCATTGCATTTGTCAGTGTGCGCAAACCCTGTGCAAACAGATCAGCTTGAACAACATCGTAACCGATACCAGTATCCAGACCGCGCTGTTCCTCACCATTGAAACCAAAACTGGTTTTTTTGGAATTGGAAATGGTCATCACACCGTTGCCCATGTTTTTATCAGGTGGCGTTGTGAGGTTCATTTGCGCAACAACATCTTCAAGCACCGCTTCAGGCGCAATTGAATATGTTACAGATTGACCAACCGCCGCGCGCTCAACACCAGACGAACGGGAGACGGAAGGAATGTAACCAACCAATTCACGCGAAACGGTATCAAGACCAGCGTAAAGCGATGGAATAAGCCCTGTGAGGTTGTTTGCATATGCAGACATGTGAACAATGGCGGGTGCAGCAAGTACATTAAAGGGGGTTTTCATTTTGTAGCCTCATAATTGAAAGTGAAAAATTTTAAGCGGTCATCCGACCTGGTGCGCCTCAAATCATCCAATCATCAGCATTGCAGAATATATAGCGGGTGTAAAAAATCTTTGCAAGAGGGTAAAATAATGGTTGACCATCACCACGACTAACTGTAATGTAAATTTAAGAACAGCAACACATCACAAGGAATTAACAAAATGACACTTGATACACAAATAACCGACACAACAAAAGTTTACTTTTACAAGCAAGGTTACATGAAAAACCCAACAATGCAGACAATGACTTTCAAAGAAGCCTGCAAAGAATTAGTTGCTTATGGGGTTTTCAGAAATTCTTTAGAAGCTGCGGAGTGTGTAAGTTTTCAAATCAAGCATCAAGGTAGGTTTAAAAAAGCTTCGAGTGCAGCGGGTGTAAATCATCCTATCGTATTCTTGCATTGAAATAGAAAAAAGGGGGCGCATGATTAGCGCCCCTCAATCGTTAATCTGAAATGGTCACTTCACCTTTGCCAACTTTTGCAGCGGTTTGGGCTTTTTCACCAGGTGGCAAGGCGTCAAACGCCGCGCGGCTCATTCGGGCTTTGCCGCCGCCACCATTACCGCCGCCGCCTGTGTTACCAGAACCGCGTTGATCATCAGGTTTCAAAATCGCATCTTTCGAGTGATAGCCGCTAACCAAAATTTCAACAGCTTCATCAAAATCAGCCAATTCACCCATGTTTTTAGCTGAATTGAGTTTGTTCCCCGCGCCGTTGTAGGCAACTGGTTTACCATCTTCGATTTTGAAATTGGCTTTGAACATGGCGCTAAACATATCCATCGGCACCGCAATGTTTTCTTTGATGAATTTTGACGAATTGAAAGCGTTGTCCAAAACCATTGTGTTGTTGGTGTTGTGCAGCTTTTCGTTTGCGGCTGTTTGTTCGTCCAGTTTGGCTTGATATTCCGCACCGACCGATTTGCGCACTTCGTC
>Ga0306898_1000430_pt1 | contig 16499 bp, 16 predicted proteins | sample AntRauMFilla1564_FD_190424 | JGI IMG/M metagenome (GOLD analysis project Ga0306898, IMG submission 190424) | Saline lake microbial communities from Rauer Islands, Antarctica - Metagenome Filla 1 #564 (v2) (version 2) | ecosystem: Environmental > Aquatic > Non-marine Saline and Alkaline > Saline ...
ATAACGTTTGCTTCCAACGCTCAGCTCGTCGCTAGTTTGAGTCAAGACAATCAAATGGTAGCCAACACTATTACGCAGCTAACCATTGACCCAATTGAAGAAACGGGCTTTACCAACACCCTTGATGCGCTTGAGGTGGTAAGCGAAGAGTTTGATTCACCGCGCCAAAACCCTGATGCTCGGAAGGTGCTGGTGTTGCTCACTGATGGTTTGCCCACGACAGCAGGTGATGCGGATATTATCGCTAGTACCGAAGCACAGGCGCTGTTGCTGGATGAAAGTGGTATTGAGATATACGCTATTGGTTTGGGAGAAGGGGTCGATAGACAATTTGTACAGCGCTTAGCATCTGCTGAATCAAATGCCTATTTTGCACCATCGAGTGTCGATTTAGAAAGCATCTATCAAGAAATCACCACCGCACTGTGTGAATCGGGTGCAACAAAGATTGAAGTGATTGCCAAGACTGAAGCCTTGTTCACACCATTGCAATAGAAACAAGCCTAGTTTCACCAGAAGCAAACTAGCGTACAATAGGGCACATGGGTCAGTTACGAGCACTACTAGGCGGTTTTGATGCGGTACTTTTCTTTAGTATGGTTGGCCTGACTCTAATGGGTCTGGTAACTATGTATTCGCATGTCGGTGAAAATATATTTTTTAACCGACAACTAATCTGGGTTGTCTTGGCTATTATAGGCTTATTTATAGCCATGATTCCGGATTATCGTTTTTTGCGTACCGGTAATAGTACGTTTTTTATATATTTAGCTACGCTCTTCTCTTTGGTGTTGGTTCTGATGATTGGAGAAGTGACGCTCGGGGCGCAGAGTCGGTTTGACCTTGGTTTGTTTTCTCTGCAGCCGTCTGACCCAGCTAAGCTAGTACTTATTTTATTGCTGGCCAAATACTTTGCCAAACGACATGAATTGATTGGAGACTTCCGGCATATCCTTGTCTCAGGTCTGTACGCTTTGTCTATTTTTGGTCTGGTGTTTATTCAGCCCGACTTCGGGTCAGCGGTTATTCTCTTCTTTGTGTGGCTGGGAATGGTGTTGGTGTCGGGAATTAAGTTCAGACATCTCCTCTCGGTGTTTTTATTGGGTGCAGTTGCATTGGGAGTGATGTGGCAATTTGTATTCTTTGATTATCAAAAAGATCGTATTTTGACCTTTTTAGATCCGCTCTCAGATATTCAAGGAGCCGGATATAACGCGTATCAGTCGACAGTAGCGATTGGCTCAGGCGAGATGTTTGGCAAGGGGATTGGGTTTGGTACTCAGTCAAAACTCTTGTTTTTGCCCGAGTACGAGACGGACTTTATATTTGCGGCCTTTGCCGAAGAATGGGGGCTCTTTGGGGTGATACTTTTATTTATACTGTTTGGCGTTGTGGTGTGGCGGCTGCTGCAGCACGCCGTGGCCGGAGCTACTAACTTTGAGCGTTTGTTTACGGTGGGTGTCTGTATGCTTTTTGTGGCGCACTTCTTTGTGCATATTGGGATGAATATTGGGTTGCTACCAGTGACCGGTACGACCATTCCGTTTTTGAGTTACGGTGGGTCACATTTGCTTACCGAATTTTTGGCCGTTGGGATCGTGATGGGCATGCGACGCCACGCTTCGGTGCGTTATCAATCCTCAGAATTATTTGAGTCGTAGAGGGCAAAGGTTTCTTTGAACATACGGTCGGTGGAAAAGGTTTTTTGTACCACAGCCGCCAAACTGTCTCCTAATTGTCGCCGCATGCCTTGGTCTCGCAACAGCATTTCAAAGGTGGCGCCAATTTGCTCCGGAGTAGGAGTGACCAAAAAGCCAGTTTGGCCCGAATCAATGATGTCTCGATTGCCTGGAAGGTCGCTGGCTACCACCGGAAGGTGGGCCAGACCTGCCTCAAGGATGACATACGGCAGACCTTCCTTTGTCGAAGGTAATACAAAGACATCCAGTGCTAGCAAATATTGGGCACCATCTTTGTAGCCCAACAAATGTACTTGGTCTTGTAGATTGTGTTGGATAATGAGTTGCTCTAGGAGTAATCGTTCTTCTCCTTCACCAATAATCAATAAATGGGCTTTGGTAGACAGCGAACGCATGGCCAAAATAGCCGCAGTCCAATTTTTGTTAGGGTGCAATTCACCAATACCGCCAATCCAGAATGCTGACTGGGGTACGTTAGGAGCAAGTAGTGTACGCGCGCTGATTCTTTCGAGAAAGGGAATGGCAGTGATGCCGTTTTTTATCAGAGAGATTTTGCGTGCCAACCCAGGCATGGCTTTTGCTCGATCTGCCGTCTCTTTGGAAATCATAATACTCTGATGAGCCAGCTGAAGCGTAACCCAAGTTCCAATATAAATAAGCACACGTTCCCACCACGGTCGCCAAGTTTCGTCGACGGTCAGACCATGTGAGGTAAAGATGATACGTCGTACGCCCGCTAGTCTGCCAGCTAGAGCACCAATGCCACCGGCTTTTGAGCTGGTGACATGGAGTACATCAGGACGTTCTTTGCGCACCAGTAGCCAGACTTCAGTCAATGCTTTGAGGTCACTTAGTGGTGACATGTTACGCATGAAGTGGCGGATGATGGTCACGCGTACATTGGATGCGGTCAGTTTTTCTGCCAGGATGCCGGGCTTGGCACCTGAGGTTCCGGTGCCCCCGCAGGCGACAATGACCTGATGCCCCCGTTGTTGGGCTGCTACGGCTAATTCATACACGTATTTTTGAGCACCACCAAAATTACTTTTGGTGATGAGATACAGAATTTTTTTTGGAGGTATATTTGACATGACTTTGGTCTCATTCTAGTCTAGGAAGTGATTGTGCGCTAGTAATTATCCGGCTGAGCAAATAAGTGTTGCTGTGCTTCGTGTTGGGTTACTTGCTATTACCACTAACTCAGGTAGGATTTGGATACTTATTTAACTAATATGGGAGAAAGAACGCGAGAACTATTTGTTTTAATTGTCGGGGATATCATCGTTTTTAACGTGGCGTTGTGGGTGACGCTGTTGATTCGTTATTTTGAACTGCCAAGCATGGAGCGGCTAGAAAGCCATGTACCGCCCTTTTTGACATTTACCCTAGTGTGGCTTGCGGTGTTCTTTATTCTCGGTCTGTATGACAAACACACCAACCTTTTGAAGAAGTTGCTCGCTAGCCGCATTTTGTATGCACAGTCTATCAACGTGGTGGCGGCGGCTGCGCTCTTTTTTGTGATTCCGTTTGGGATTGCTCCCAAGACCAACCTGGTTATTTATTTAGTAATCTCGATTATTCTACTGACACTCTGGCGCCTAAAAATAGTGCCATTGCTATCACCCAAACAACGTCACAAGGCGGTGCTGATTGCTTCTGGCCAGGAAGCGGTTGAATTGGCGGACGAAATAAATAATAACGATCGATATAACTACTATTTTATCCGGATTATTGATGAAGAGACACTCATTGCAACCGAAAACTTCGAACAGAAAATCTTGACGCTGATGGAAAGAGAAAATGTTGAGTTGATTGTAGTGGATCCGCGTCGCAGTGCGGTAGAAAAATTCCTGCCCGTATTATTTGATTTGTCGTTCTTACGGTTTGAATTTACTTTTCTTGATTTTAATCGACTGTATGAAGACACGTTTGACCGGGTGCCGGTGCATATGCTGCAGTACGAGTGGTTTATTACGAACATCTCACAAACAAAAACAGCTCTGTACGATGTAGTAAAACGCACCATAGACATAGTCGGGGCAGTGGCGCTGATGGTGCCTTCGTTGCTACTTTTTCCGGTGGTGGCTTTAGCTATCAAAATAGAAGACAAGGGTGCGTTGTTTTACACCACCAAGCGAGTGGGGCAGTTTAATCGACCGATTACTATTTTTAAATTCAGAACCAAGAATGGTACTGACGTGGGAGACGCTGCCTTGAATAGTTCGTTGCGAGATACCAAGGTTGGATTATTTTTACGAAAGACCCGTATTGATGAGTTACCACAACTGCTCAATGTACTGCTGGGTGATCTGTCGTTTATTGGACCTCGTCCAGAGATGCCTGCTTTGGCAACAGTCTATGCCAAAGAAATTACCTACTACAACACTCGGCACTTTATCAAACCGGGCTTGTCTGGCTGGGCACAAATTAATAATTTCGATGTACCACGTGGGGGAGTGGATGTGGAGCGGACAATCACCAAGTTGTCTTACGACTTGTTTTATTTGGAGCGGCGGTCGCTGTTGCTTGATATGCAAATTGCCCTTAAAACGTTGGCTACGATTATTCAAAGAACCGGAAGTTAGACAGCTGTTGTTTATAAAAGACTGGTATACTGCCAATATTATGATTGTTGATGGAAAAAAAATTGCTACTTCGATTCTCGATGCGGTAGCGGCAGAAGTATTGGTCTGTGGCAAGCGGCCACGAATGACCGCTATTACTTGTGCGCCCAATTTTGAGACGCAGAAGTATCTTGAAATGAAAAAACAAAAAGCAGCATCGGTGGGCATTGCTTTGAATATTGTCGAGCTACCGGTCGATGCCACTACGGCCGATGTGATAGCTTGCGTGCGTGAGGTGACAGCCAGCTCCGATGGGATAGTGGTACAACTCCCGTTGCCAGTGCAAATAAACCGTGACGAAGTATTAGCTTCCGTGCCAGCCACCAAAGATCCAGACGGATTTCATTATGGAAAAAAAGCCGGAGCTTGTCCGTCTCCTGTAGTCGGCGCGATAGATGAAATAAGTTGCCGCCACAACTTAGACTGGCAAGATAGGCAGGTGGTTGTATTAGGAAATGGAAGATTAGTCGGAGAGCCAGCTACACATTATGCCCGTGCCAAAGGTGCCCGAGTCACTGTACTTGTGAAAGAAACGTTCGATTCGGCTCATCTTCAGACCGCGGATATCATTATTAGTGGTATTGGACAACCGCATTTTATTACGGCCGACATGGTCAAAGAGGGAGTGGTTATATTTGATGCTGGTACATCAGAAGATGGAGGAGTGTTGGTAGGGGACATGGCTGCCGAGGTAGCAACAAAAGCCTCACTCATTACTCCGGTACCAGGCGGAATTGGTCCTATCACTATTGCTGTTTTGTTGCGCAATCTGGTGGCTAGTTGTAGAGAAATGTAAGGTGGCTCTGTAGCTGGCCCCCGTATTATCAGTATGAAACATATTTATGGCCTATGGAATGAGCTTAATAGGCACGAATATGGTATAAAAGGACCTATATATACGTTCTGATATGTCATCTACACCTGAAATAAATCCAACGGAGCCACAATCAGCCTCTTTTTTGCGCTGGTTTCGAGTTGTCGTTATTCTTAGCGTCGTTGTTTGGCTCGGTTTTGGCGTCTACCAAAATACTACTAATCCAGAAGCCGAACGGCCGTTCAAACTCGGACTTGATTTGGCGGGAGGTTCACACTTGGTATACGAGGCTGATACCTCTGGGGTCGATCCACTAGAGGTACCAGAATTGATGAATGCTTTACGCGATGTCATCGAACGCCGCGTAAACCTCTTTGGCGTATCAGAACCAATAGTGCAGGTGGAAAGTAGTAGTTTTGTATCAGAAAATCAGATTGAACGATTGGTGGTCGAATTGCCTGGAGTAAGCGATGTTGCTCAAGCGGTGGCTGAGATTGGCCGCACACCGCTGCTTGAATTTAAATTATATAGTGCCGAACTCGACCAACAGCAGGCAGCCAACGAAAGCCTCAACGCGCTTCGAGAAACCGCTAGTTCTTCTGGAGCTGTGATAGGCAATGTCAGTATCAACGGCGAAGCGGTTGTAGAAACTGAGGAAGAAATTCTTTCACCATTTGTAGATACCGGCCTGACGGGAAGATATTTAGAAACAGCTGCGCTGGAGTTTGCGGGAGGGAACAGTGGTCAGCTGTCGAATGAACCACTCGTTTCAGTGCGCTTTACTTCAGAAGGAGCGACTTTGTTTGCAGACATTACCCGAGAAAATACCGGTGAACAACTAGGCATCTTCCTCGATGGTGAATTGCTTTCAGCCCCCGTAATTAATGAGGCAATCACTGGTGGGACGGCAATTATCTCCGGTGGTTTTACGCCAGATGAGGCGCGTGAGCTAGCCCGAAACCTCAGCTTTGGAGCCTTGCCTGTACCAATAACATTACAAACCACGCAAACAATTGGCGCCTCTCTCGGAGCAGAAGTATTAGACCATGGTATCAAGGCAGCAATACTCGGTCTTTCGCTCGTGCTTACTTTTATGATTCTGTGGTACCGACTGCCAGGTTTGGTAGCAGGAATCTCGCTGCTGGCATACATCACTATTATGCTCACACTCTTCCAACTCATACCCGTTACGCTTACAGCTGCGGGGCTGGCCGGGTTGATTCTTTCGCTCGGTATGGCAGTTGATGCCAACGTGCTGGTGTTTGAGCGAATGAAAGAAGAATTCAGATCCGGCTCAAGTAGCCGGAAGGCGGCAGAGACTGGCTTCACCCGAGCCTGGAGCGCGATTCGCGACGGAAACATCACTAGTCTTTTGTCAGCAATTATTTTATTCTGGTTTGGTACCTCAATCGTAAAAGGATTTGCCTTGGTGTTTGGGATCGGGATTATCGTGTCGATGTTTTCGGCACTGGTAATTACTCGAACGCTACTAATAGCACTTCCAGACGTAAAGTTGCGTGATAAGGGCTTGCTTTCAGAATTGCTAGGAAGTGGAATCGTATTCAATCGCAAGTTAGCAACCTTACCTAAGGACACAACTAGTCCCGACGTCGGTCCGCAATAATTACCCCATCCGTTACTTCATTCAATATGTTTGCCATCATTTACAAAAAAATATTCCTCATCATTGCAGCGGTCATTGTGACGGTTTGTGTGGCGCTTATAGCTTGGTTTGGTCTTAATCCAGGTATTGATTTTACTGGTGGTTCACTGACTGAAGTTTCCTATGATGTGGCTCCAGACAAAGAGCAAGTTGAAGAACAGGTGGCTACCATGGATTTGGGCGGAGTATCTATCCGAGTGTCGCTTGACGATGCCGGAAAAGACGCGTATTTGATCAAGACCCGTGACCTAAAAGAGGCCGAGCGAGAAATATTGGCTGGAATGGTGACTTCTTTAGGCGAAGGCGGTGAAATCACTAGGTTCACGTCCATCGGCCCCGTGATTGGGCAGGAGCTACAAGACAAAGCGGGCTGGGCTGTCTTTGGAGTAGTGACGATTATCATTTTGTATATTGCATTTGCATTCGCCGGTATTGGGACACCAGTAAGCTCGTGGATGTATGGATTGGTTACTATCTGCGTACTTATCTTTGACGTGCTGGTACCTGCAGCTCTAATGGCCGTGCTGGGTTACTTCCTTGGAGTTGAGGCGGATGTCTTGTTCGTGATGGCACTTTTGGCCGTCTTGGGATATTCGGTCAACGACACGATTGTGGTCTTTGACCGAGTTCGCGAAAATCTAAAAATAAACCGCGTTGAAATCAAAAAAGAAAAGAAAGAAGCTGGTCTGATGCATGAAGAAATTGAGTACCGGCTGACTAAACCGTACGAAGAAATCGTTGGTTCAGCCGTACAACAGTCACTCGCTCGATCTATCAATACCTCGGTCACCACGCTCGTGACACTATCGGCCTTGTACCTTCTAGGAGGCTCAGTCACTCAGACATTTGCTCTAGTATTATTCGCCGGAGTACTAGCTGGTACTTACTCGTCAATTTGTGTTGCCAGCCCGATGGTGGTGGCGTATGCTCAGTGGAAGGGAAAGAAAGAGGCGGCTATGGATGCAGCTATGGGAGTGAAATAATAAAGATTTGACTAAAATTATAATCTTCACTGTCTAGCAACTCTGCCCAGGACAGGGCAAAATTGAGACAGACATTAACCATAGGTGCACTTCCATTTTTTGGTCGCTGTACTCCCTAAAAATTAGGTCGCAAATAAGCCTTCAGGCGTTTACTCATTTATGATAATAGGAATTACTGGGACAGATGGAGCGGGTAAAGGAGCAGTGGTTGATTATTTGGTTAACAAACACGGCTTTATTCACTATTCTTCTCGGGCACTGCTTGAAGAAGAGTTTGTCCGAAGGGGCACAGAAAGCAATCGAATTAACATGCGACTCATTGCTAACGAGTTGCGCGCAGCACACGGCAATGACTTTGTGGTCTCTAGTTATATGCAAAAGATCAATAAAGATGAAACAAAGCAGGCTATTATAGAATCTATCCGAGCCACAGATGAAGTGCTTACACTCAAGAAAGAGGGCGGGGTGCTTCTGGCAGTTGATGCAGACCAGACGATTCGATATAATAGAATCAAGGGCCGTAAATCTTCATCAGACCAAGTGTCCTTTGCCGAATTTGCGGCGCACGAAGCGCTAGAAATGAACGATCCAGACCCACACGGCATGCAAAAAGCAAAAGTAATTGCCATGGCGGATTTTACGATTCAAAATAACGGTAGCTTTAGGGAGATGGGAGCACAAATCGAAACTTTTTTACATTCACACAATTCATGATTAACACTGTCGGTATTATTGGATACGGAAAACTAGGTGGCTTTTTGCATGAATTAGGAAATCGATTTTTCCCCGATATAGAGATACGAGTACACTCACGCCGACACGAATCGGACGGAGAAACGTTTTTTGACCTCCAAACTACTGCCCAGTCTGACCTCATCTTTCTATGCGCCAACATTGACGAGTACCAAGAGCGTTTGGTCGCAACTCTTAAACACGCTCCTCCTGACACGATTTTTGTTGATGTGGCAGCGGTCAAAGTACATACTAGCGAACTGTGTCGTAAGTATTGTGAAGGTCGCCGATACCTCTCAACTCATCCATTATTTGGCCCAGACAGCTACAAAAAGTACCAAAATAATATCGATGGATTTCAGATTGTGGTGACCGACTATGCGCTGAAAAACGATACCTACCAGATGATCAAAGCAAAATTTTCTGCCCTTGGATTCTCGATTGTAGAAATGACCGCCGACGAACACGATAGGGAATTAGCTGAAACTTTATTCTTGACCCACTATATCGGTGAGGCAATTACCAAAACCGGCTTTTCGGAAACCGAGCTCAAATCCCTCTCATTTAAATATTTAATGGATGCTGTAGAGAGTGTAAAGGGTGATAAAGAGCTGTTTAAAAACATCTACCGTTTCAACCCACACTGCAAAGAAGTAATACAAAAATTTAAACAAGCCCAAGTAGAGATAGAGAAAGAGCTGCAGTAACAAAACCGCCAGATAATAGCATCTGGCGGTTTTTTCTACGTTACTTGTTTAAGAAATTTTGGTACCGATGAATTCTTTGTTTTCTAGGTAGTCGTTCAAGGCTTCGGGCTTATTACCGTTTATGACTGCTACCTCAATGCCTTTTTCGTCAGCTTCTTTGGCGGCAATTGGATCAAAGGGGGCAGACATACCCGGGTCCCAATCGGTGGGAATCAAAGCTCGAAAATCTGCCCAAGAGATATCCTCGAGCTTTTTAGCATCCGGGTTTGTTCGAGGGTCATCTGTATATACATAATCGATGTTTGAGAGGTTGATTACTTTTTTGGCACCCACCCGTTCGGCAATTTGCACAGCCCGTAAGTCGGTTGAACAACCAGGGCGATAACCTGAGGCAATAATTATTTTTTCAGCTTTTGGTACATCGAGGACTTCATCGGGGTTTGTAATCATCACTTTGTACGCACTATCACGAAAAATGGTTCGGAGTAGGTGGCCGTTTAGGCGAGTAGCGTGGATGCCCATCCAGTCTAAGTCGTCACTGGTCAGTTGGGTTACTTCCGATGCCGCGTCTTGGTAACGGCGAGCCGTTCTTCCGCCGCCCGCTATGATAATAAAACGACGGCCATTAGCCGTCTGTGCATCTATAAATGTTTTAAGTTTAATAAGAAAATCCGTATCAATATGATCGGGGACGATTAGCGACCCACCGACCGACATCACAATTGTTTCATTTGTATCCATGTTGTAGAACATTGTACTGCAATCAAGCCCAGCTGCAAAATAAAAGACTGTTAGTACGCTAAAGAGTTGAGAAGGGACACAGTACTACGTCTCCGTATGCTATGCTTATACACGGATAATTTACTACTTTTTTCATTATTATGTCTCCCGAACTTATCGACGCGGTAACTGCACGAATCAAAACCGGTCACGCTAAAGAAACTATTTATGCCGAATTACGGCAGGCTGGATATACCGACGATGTACTAGATAAGGTGTGGGCTCAAGCCACCGAAAAGGTTTTAGATACGGTGTGGAGCTTGACCCCAGACCAACAGCAGGCATCCCCGCAATCTCCCTCGACCGCAGTACCAACAGTAGGCGAGCTACTTTCTGGAGGATTTTCGTTTATCATCAAAAATCCAGCTTTGACACTACTACTAACAGTCGTCAGTATCGGCTATGCCTCTTTCGCAGCTATTTACGGATTAATTGCACCATCTACAGAGTATCAGGTTGTTATCAGTAGTGTCGGAAGCGGTATTCTTTTCCTAGTGTATTTGCTAGTTATGTTTGCAGTGCTATATGTTATTAGTCATAGCTTAGAGCGAAAAGTCACGTTCAGCGAAGCATTTACTTGGACTGGGCAACATGTCTGGGGATTAGCTTGGGTCACGCTCCTTATGACCGCGGTGATGATCGGAGGTTATTTGTTCTTAATCATCCCCGGTATTATTTTATCGGTCATATTACTATTTTCGCAGTTTGCTTATATAACTGAAGGAAAGAAAGGATTCGCCGCACTTATGCGTAGTCGAGACCTGGTCAAAAGTGCGCCGTGGCCGATTGTACGGGCATATATTCTAGTAATCTTATTACTCTTGGCCTTCTATTTTATCGCCTTATTAGCCGTTGGCTTAGTCAGTTTATTCTTCGATTCGGAATTGTTTGTCCTGGTACTTGGACAAGTGCTCGGCACTATTGGTTCCTTGGTTTTGTTCCATGTGACGATGCGGCTGTACAAGAATCGCATTCGAGTTGTGCCCGCTGAGCCAGTACCAACCAAACCAAAGGGGGTATTTTTGTACATTGCTTTTGGTGTTATCGGCGCCATAGTTGGTATAGCGCTGTTTGCTTACATGTTGTTTCCGTATCTACTACCACTGGCCTTGCCAGCGGCTGATTATGGAATGGAAGAACCGTTTGTAATGGAGGAAATGTTGGTAGATTGTGTCGACCCCACTGACCCTATGTGCGGGGTAGAGATTGATGCCAAGGCTCGAGCCAACGAATTGCGTAGTCAATAGTCTTTCAAAATAAGCTTGGAAACAAACAGTCGGGAGCTTCGCTTCCGACTGGTTGTTTCCTCCCACCCCGATACCCGCACCTAAGGGGTTGACAAATGTTTTATATGTGATAGCTTTGTGGGGTCTTCACCTTGTGCTGGACTTGTGGTCTAATCTGTATACCAAACCGATTAGCCCACAGTTCTGTCCGCACTTGTGTGGACAGAAGCCGCCAGCACTTTTGCTAGCACTAATCAATTTATTTACCCCAAGGGGATTGAAATGAACACGATCTTTAAAAAAATTACTACTATCTCTGTATCTGCTTTGTTAGCAACTAGCGTGTTAGCAACTTCCGCGTTCGCGCAACAAAACGGCGTGAAGAACGCAAGCGACAGAGCCTACACGCAACCCGTGCAGCCTCTGCCTACCATACAAACAGACAACCATGTTGCACCAAAGCAACATGCGCCTGCCCAGCCCACGTTCAATTTAAACGGATTCACTCCGTTTAAGGTGAGCATTGGTTCAGGTGCAGGTACAAACGGCGGCGGCTTGGCTCAATTTTTGGGTCAAGGGTTCGGTAAAACGAACACACAGGAATTCTCTAATACGAATATCCTATTGAACGCCGCAGGTAATGGCTGTGATATCAATTGCAACACATTTGGATTTCAAGCTAGTGTAGAAGCGGGCCAGCATTCAAATGCGCTTGCCGAAGCAGCTGGACATACTCCAAATGAGCTGATTCAATCAATGGGTCAGACTACGTCTAACTCGGCAGGATTCCTGTCGTTTAACGCAGAACATTTGCAGCCAATCCAGCCAACAACTGGTAGTAATAATCCCTAACGACAACGTTAGCGAAAGCACGGTGTGGCACAAGCCACACCCAACCCATAGTGCAAGTCATTATGTAATAAGATATGGCACCCGTCATATCAAGCCCCGGAATTTACTTCTGGGGTTTTTCTTTGTCTAAGGGCTTGCTTTTTCTTTAAAAGTATGATATAAACTTGGGTAGCGAAGACTTGACAGCACATCAATAAGTATGTGTCGTTGCATGGTCTTTGACAATTGAAGAAGGAAAACAAAATGAATATACAGCGCTTGTGGGCGTACTTCTCGATGACTGCAGTCATTATTATGATGATTGCAGTCACGGGATTCTCTGTGGCTTTGCCCGCAGGTGCCCAAAACTTAAAGCAAGGTGAAGAAAAACTCTGGGAGTATCCAGGACTGTTTCCTTTTACAGGAACCCTGGAGGAAGCCTCAGTATTGCATGAAGAAAATTCTGGGTTACCCCGGGAAGCTTTCATGCAAGGTATTACGAACCTAGATGATAATCAGTGTCGTATATACTTTCTTCAAGACGGAGATTATTTTTGGAATAGTTTCACGGTCAATGGAGCATCGGATGTCATCTACACAAAGGTTGGTATGAAGTATGCCGCTGGAGATGTGGTAGACGGGAAACCTCTACTGGAAACTGATGCGTTGGTGGGAAAACCATTGCCTCCACTGCACGAGAAGCGACGTGCGCTTCTGTGTCCCTTAGGGAGACAGGATGGAGCGACTTTAGTATTTCCATTTGTTTGTGGAAACTGGGGAGTTATGCACGGTATGCCTACTAAAATGGTAGCTGAAGTGCTAGACCCAACAGAACAGGTCGTAAAACCACCTGTTCCACCGGAACCAATGAATCTCACTGAGGTTGAAACACCAGTAATCTGTATTACCGATGGTCTTGTGCCAACGGGCCAAATAGTTATACAACAGCGTACAAGATTTGTACCAACGTTGTATACACCGCATTATATCGCCTCGTCTTTATGGTTGGGTGGTCATAGTAACGTGCAAAAAACGAGCCGCTTCAACGGTTGCTTACCACTAAATACAACTACTCATAAGGAGTAAGACATGAAATATTTACGAATGACAGCGATCTTACTAGTTGGTCTAGTAGCAACCGGATGTGCTTCAGGACCGCAAAAATTGGATATGAAAATTCTTGATAGTACAGGAGTAGCGCGCGATGCATATGTTGCCCCGAAAACAGTAGCAGATAGTCTAGATCGATCAACAACTGTGTTGCAGATTGGTATAGCCACCGGGAATGAAAACCCTGATCGTAGCAAAGAGTTGGTGCAAATAGGTATGGAAGTAATCACGGGAGGTCGCGTGGTTGCACAGATGTTAACCGAGACGGTCAGCAATTCGACTGCACTTGGCATACAAGGGTATTTTGGCAAAGAAGTCGCCAAGATTTACTCAGCAGGACAGAAATGTCCCGCGACTGCTGTGTATTGCAATAGCAGCGTTACGCAATTGCAAGCACTCGGTGGAAACTCTGCTGCACAGTCACTGGCTGATTCAAATTCAGCCGCTACCATGGACGTGAACACAGGACCACGAACTGCACCGCCACCACTGCCACCACTAAAAGATTAGTGAAGGTACAAGCGCGGGAGATTCCTCCCGTGTCAATCTATTGAAGGTAGGAGAAAAAGATGAAGAAGTTAATCACGTTATTCTGCATTGGTCTGGTTCTTGTAATGGGAACTAGTCTTGTGCAGGCAAATAGTAATCCAGAGCATCGACTCTTGGAACAAAGAGTCAGTGACAAACATTGGCCTGGCGTGAAGCAGTGGTTGATTGAAAGTGGGTATGGTGATGAAACACTTATCTACCGATCAGGTATGGTATTTCTGCCATACTTTGACGCTAAAGAAAAAGACCTCCTGAGCCTAGTGCCTGCAGCTATGCAAGTAGACGTGGTATATGGCGAAGGAACTATGCGTCTCAATGGGTTCGTCGATGAAAACGGGGAACTGTTTGAAGATATGACCTATGAAAACTATCGCAAAATAATCAGAGAATTTGGTTATTATGCATTAGTGCTGACCGCGGCAGAAGAAGCTCAACTAGCTATGGATCAACTGACAGCGCAGCTTACTGCATTGCAGACAAAAGTCGCAGCAGAACTTGCTACGACTAACGCTGCAACGCAGAAGTCTGAAACTGCCATTGAAAACTTGGCCAAAAACACGCTAGTGTTAACAACTCAAGCGAATGTAACCAGTGGTACAGTCTCTGGTCTGAAGCAGCAACTACAATCCACGTGGGACGAAGTTGCAGCTGGTAAAGAGATCACTGCTGGGCATACGTTAATGTTAGAAGGTTTATCTTTTAGCATCAATGATTTGAGTAAATCTATTAGTGATACAGAACAGAAGATTGCCGATCTTGGTGACACGATGCAAGAAGAGAATAAAAAAACTAACCAAAGAATAACTGAGGTAAATGATATTCTCAACGGCAAGATTAGCAACGTTGAAAAGGGCTTGAACAGGCATGTCGAAACGACAAACAATACGTTTTGGTATACCTGGATAAGTGCTGGCATCGCGTTCGCGCTGTTTGTCATTGGACTAATAGTACTCGGAAATCGCAAGATAAAGAGTAGCGTTAAGCCTGTTGAGGAGAGGTTAGCCGCTCTAGATGCCAAGGTGACTAACGTTACCAAGGTAGTTGTAAAAACAGCAGCTTCTGTAAAAGAGATTACTCGAGAAGTCAGAAATCATGATTTCGACGAGTCGTTGATTACGGCTGCCAAGCTTGATGTACTCAGTGGTAGCAAAAGCATAGAACTGACGTTGACATCAAGAGATAATGGGGAGGTCAAAAAACTGTTAATTGAGGTTAAGACAGATCAAAAAACAGGCAAGAAACAAGTGCTTGTATATGGTGCCCTCAGCAGAGTCGGTTCAGACCACACTCTGACACTAGATTCAACAGAAAATGTTGCTTCATGCATCAGGCGTGCAAGTAATGGCGATCGAATTATCGGTCTTGTTGATCAGAAGTTAGCTAAAGCAGGATAATTAAAACCCAAGGATACACCGAGTTCGCTCGGTGGTCCTAACCAATTTCTTTGACTATTGTTTGTATAGTATTTGTGTCGTGACTAGGCCGCTGCCGAGCATTGCTCTGTGGTCGCTATGAGTTCATCACATAGGTATTCGATAATGATAGTCATGTACATTGCATATACATTCCGTTTTCAAGCCGTGTTGCACTTGTTGTGATTGCCGCTTGTCTGCCGTTTGTAAATCAATTTACACTGTTTACCGTTTTCCTCTTCAATACTGTTCTTTGAAGACACATTGATTGATTGCATCTCTAGGAGATGAATGCTCAATGTCCAGGCCCCGAGTAACTACGTTACCGGGGCCTTTATGATGCTTGAGCAAATGCCCGAAGGGCATATTGCGAAAGTAAGCAGGCGCTTAGCATCTTTCGACCCCCAAGGGAGAAATAGGCTGCAGCGAGCTGCAAGGAACGTTACGTATCCATACGCTCTAAAGAGAGCAAATGCCCGAAGGGCATATTGCGCGCCTTCATTTTTAAGGAGCGACAGCGACTATAAAAATGAAAGTACTCTTGGGTTAAGGGGTGCTCCTAGGCGCGTTTTGCTGGAGTACTTTTTGATATATTATACTCCACATTCAATCTTTTTTTTAAAGAAATTTTTAGGCATATGCAACTCTTTCGCAAGGATTAAACCATGTGCCCACTGGGCGCTTGCAATTTTCTTCTGCGTCTGTATAATAGCGACCACTGTTCATCGGAGTAAGGAGAAGCGGCCTCGGTCACTTCGCACACGGGTTTGTCCTGTGCCAAATACCTCGAATGAGAACAGCGTAATTTGACAGTTCTTGCGGACAGATTTCTTCACACAAATGTTGTGTACAGAAATCTGTTTGCAAGGGTCGTATGACTGGGTCGTACGATTTCATAATTCTCACTCACATTCCCATAATGTGAGTGAGAAGTATATTATTTTGAATAAACAAATGCTCGAAGAGCATATCGTGAATTTATGTCCTGATCTTTTCTTTCTTTAGAAAATCACTGGACTAGGTTTGTTTTAGTTTATTCAGATGGTATGCATCACAGCAATAACATATATCTTTTCCACAAAGATATATGAACACAATTAGGCAAAAGACCAATCCGCGAGATTGGAGATTCTTTTGTCTTATCCTAAAGGAAAAACATTGTCTTTGAACGCGCGGCACATGAAGTACATGCGCGCATTATGTTCAAAGGCGCAGATGCATGGAGACTTCGGTCTTCAGCGCCTGTCTTAAATTAGAGTTTGATCCTAGCTCAGGATGAATGCTGGCGGCGTGGATGAGGCATGCAAGTCGAATGAATTTATATTCATGGCAGACGAGGTAGGAACACGTGGGTACGTACCCTAGAGT
>Ga0306898_1000433_pt1 | contig 16450 bp, 15 predicted proteins | sample AntRauMFilla1564_FD_190424 | JGI IMG/M metagenome (GOLD analysis project Ga0306898, IMG submission 190424) | Saline lake microbial communities from Rauer Islands, Antarctica - Metagenome Filla 1 #564 (v2) (version 2) | ecosystem: Environmental > Aquatic > Non-marine Saline and Alkaline > Saline ...
GTTGTGACTGACACATAATAGTGTTGAGCGCACCTTCTAACTCCCGTACGTTACCCTCAATACTTTTTGCCAAATGTTCAACCACTTCGTCATGCAGGACAATGTTATTTTGGGCGGACTTGGCGCGCAGAATAGCTGCTCTGGATTCCAGGTCTGGAGCTGGAAGATCAACAATCATTCCTTGGGCGAACCGTGACTGGAGACGTTCCTCCATGCCATTTAAAAGGGCTGGGTGTTGGTCGCTGGAGAATACGATTTGTTTATTGTTGTCATGCAAGGCATTAAACAAGTGGAATAATTCTTCCTGTGTCTTTTCTTTAGTCGCTAAGAACTGCACGTCGTCCATAATCAAGACGTCATATTGACGATACTTGTCTTTAAAATTATTAGCACTACCACTTTGTAGTGAATTAAAGTAATCAACCGCAAATCGCTCACTGGTAACATAAAACACCTTTTTACCGGTCTTCTTTACGTGATTACCGACTGCTTGAATAAGGTGCGTTTTACCATGACCAGTCTTACCGTAGATAAATAACGGGTTATACGTGATACCTGGTTTTTCACTTACTGTTTTGGCGGCAGCGTGAGCCAGCGCGTTGTATGGTCCAACCACAAAGTTTTCAAAAGAATACTTTGGGTTTAAGTTGTCGCTTTTGTTGACGTAATAATCCTCCAGTGGCAAGGTGGCGTTGACGGTTTGATTCTTGTTAGAAGCCTGTTTTTTCTCATTACGGTGAGCGACAGTGTATTCAATGCTGCGTACGTGTGGGGTCAAATCACGAAGCGTTTTAAGGATCATCGTGTGAAACTTGTCTTGTAACCAATCTTTTACAAAAACACTCGGTACACCAACCAACATAGTGCCGTCTTCTAGAGAAACAATATGCGTATCACGGAACCAGGTTTTGAAGTTGGCGGTAGTGATTGATAGCTCTATCTTAACTAGTGCATCATCCCACAGCTGCTTCACATCCACTTGTTCAGTTTGTAAAATACTATTAGGGGTGGCAGAGTGTGAAGTAGGATTCATAGTGATATCTCTCATGTAGATTGCATTATACTCTGGAAAAAAAAACTGTAAATATTTTGCCTCAAAAACGGTAATTCTAAGAAGCCGATTTCAATTTGTAAAACGCAACTGTGTATAAACTGTGTATAACTAAAATAAGCCTCTTCCTATTGAATTATTTATATATTCCTGTATAGTTCCCAAGTAATAAATCTATAGATATGCCAAAAAGAACCTATCAGCCAAGTAATCAAAAACGAGCCACCACTCACGGATTTTTAGTTCGTGCAGCAACCACTGCTGGCCGAAAAATTTTACAGGCTCGCCGTCGCAAAGGACGTGCACAATTGACTGTAAAAAAAGCTCAATAGAGCTTTTTTTCTTACCTACATATCTCCCCTGGAGTATATATTGTTATGTTTAAAAAAAACGAACGACTATCTCGCCCTGAATTTACGGCTTATTTTGCTAAGGGTACCAGACATCATTTCACCCATTGCACAATCATTACTTCCCCGCTAGCTACCCGCAAGGTGTCAGTCGTGGTCGGAAAGAAAGTTGCCAAGTCGGCAGTACGTCGCAATTCGCTTAAGCGCCGTATCTACGCCCAACTGCGAATAGTGTCAGACGACATACATTTCACTGGCGTACTAATCATTATTGCTAAACCGAGTTATAATGCATTATCACGAAAAAGTGGTAATCAAGCACTGCAGTTAGCTGTCACTACCATATACAAAAAGTTATCAACGTAAACCCTAATCACCCACCCCTTCTATGTTTAGTTCTATTTGGCACAATTTTTTCTTTGACCCGGTGTACAACTCCTTGGTCTTCTTTATTGATATTATTCCCGGTGGCGATGTCGGGTTGGCAATTATTGCTACGGTGCTGTTGGTAAAAACCATCCTCCTACCTATTTCTATCAAAGCCGTCAAAACGCAAAAAATAATGCGGGAGATAGAACCAAAACTAAAAGAAATCAAAGAAAAACATAAAGAAGATAAACAAGTGCAAGCACAAGCCATGATGGCGGTGTATAGGGATGCTGGGATGAACCCGTTTGCGAGTATCTTGCTGGTGTTGCTACAGATTCCAATTATCATTGCCTTGTACTTCTCGGTTTCTACTGGCGGTGGCGTGTCGTTGCCTGACATTAATGTCGACTTGCTATACAGCTTTATTGCTGAACCGACCGCTGTGACGATGGACTTCATTGGATTAGTTGACATCAATGGTAGGAGTCTTTTCTTGGCGCTGGCAGCTGGTGTGACTCAATATATTCATGTCACACTCACTATGCCTAAACTTGCACCAAAAGAACCGGGTGCTGAACCAAACTTCAAGGACGACTTCATGCGTAACATGCAAACGCAGATGAAGTACGTAATGCCAGTACTTATTACTGTAGTGGCCTACACTATATCAGCGGCTATCGCCTTGTACTTCCTGGTCAGTAACCTAACCAGCATCGCCCAAGAATACTTCGTCCGAAAGCATCGGTAGTAAAATAATTGCGCAATAAAAAACACCTACCGTTGGGTAGGTGTTTTTATATTCTCTTGCGAGAAGTTTTTACTGGATTGAGTGGGTCAATAGTTATCTGGTTGGTGTTTGTTACTCATCATATTTACACAAACCTGTACCTACTATTGCGTTAGTTTCAGGTAACAGTAAGGTGTTTGATTTAGGGGGAGTTACTAATTCAAACCTGCCGTTTTTATAATCTTCAGCACAATTAGCCATTTCTACTGCACAACTTCCCACTGCAAGATCTTTAGGGTCATTACAAGTCATCGGTTGACTAAGTATTTCGGGCCCCGGGGGTTGAGGTTGACCTGGTTGTTCGGGAGGTATCTCAGGAGTGCCTGGTAATCCTGGAGAGCTTACTGGCAATGTACAAGTGATAGTCTCTGCTCCAAAATTTATTTTCCATTCCCCGTCATTTCCTGCGCACAACCAACCTACTTCACTGCAGCTATTTTTTGCTTTACAAGCATAAATAAAATCTTTTGTGGTTGGTTCAGGGAAGGTGCAAGCTAAGGTCTTCTTGTCGGCAGCTGGAAATGGCACGCCTGGAGGTTCTTTAGCCAGGCATTCCGCGTGGGCCTCGATGCATGTCCAGCCAGTAGTTCCTCCTGCATCCCGACATGGTATACCTTCATTTGGTGCGGTAGTTGGAGGAGCTGGTAGTAGACAATCAACACTTCTCCCGTTCTCTTTTTCAGTCGGGGTTCCGCCATCATCTATACATTTTTGTGTAGCTTCCGTACAATCGGTAGCATTTATGTCACTCCATTGAGGTGTACCTTTACAATCAACACTCTCCATTATTTCTCCTGGTGCTAATTCAATAGGTCCAACGAAGACAGGTAAAGTTGCGGCTGGAATCTGCACTAAATTGAAATTGATATTCGCTGTCTGGGGATTTATTACTGTCAAGACTACTACTGCAGAAATAACTATCAAAAGACCAAGTAGCGCGGTGCGTATTTCTTTTTTTGCTTCTGACTTTTCTGTCACAATGTCGCTCATCATCCATTTCACTCCCCCAATGATAATTTTGATTACTGCTAATAACGCAGCCAGGGTGATGGATAGTGCATAGAGATTATTCACTAGATTAGCAATACCGCCATTACCAGGATCACCAGCTGTCAGAAAAGGAGTTAAGGAATCGGTCTGAGCCAGGGTAATAACGGGAAAAATAAAGAGCGCGAGGGTGATGATTAGAGCTGCTTGTTTCATAAGTACTATGTTAATGGGCATTTTTTGGATTTATGGGGCAAATAACCACAATGTTTGATCATTTTTATTCTGGAAATAAAGTACGACATCTTGTGATCCAATGGTTGGGTTAATAATATCGATAGCGCGCCCACTTTCATCTAGAGTATTGGATAAGACTGCCATACTACCTGTTCGTAAATTGACTTCAAATATCGTATCAGCAAAAGAAGCAGACCCTTCATGCCAGTCGTCAGGCGTTCTACCACTATGCGTACCAGCATTGGCTGCACAGAGCATTCTGTTTAAGATAGCTATACGTGCACACTTTTGCGGGATTACGCTTATTGGGAGGAGGGTAATTTCTTTGGTGAATAGATTGTATACCGAAGATGTGTACACACCCCGGTTTTGGATTGAGTACAACACATTGGCTGTATTTCCTGTAGCCGAAAAACCGAATCCTCCGGGCATTGCGCGTGCGAGTGGTTCTCCGGCTTGACTGACATATAAATACCCCTCAAGTTGGGTAGTGGCCTTAGGGTAGACCAAGTGCGTATCAAGTGCACTGTCCCCCCATTGGATCACTGCTTCTTGAAAAGGGATTGAAAAGAGTGTTGCGCTCGTACTGCTTGCAGGGAAATATTCTTTGGCGACCAAACCGTTGCCAGCTTTTGCGGCATATAAGAAAGTGTTGTCAACTGTAGCATGGAAAGAAATAATGTCTTCTTGGATTAGGGTTAGTGGTGCATTGTCGGCACCGGTGTTGAGTGGACTTACAAAAAACTCACTTCCCGATCCTCGTCCAGCTTGGGTTAGTACGTAGGCCCCGTTGGGGGTGATAGCGCTGTAACGGGCTGAAGCGATGGTGGTGCCTGAGATACGTTCTTCCTCACCAGAGAATAGGTTAATGGAGAAAACCTGTCCGCGCCCGGCAGTGACATAATATACCAGTGGAGTCGAATTTGGTGTTGTCCTGACTTCAGTAAAACCAATTACTGGGTCTAGGGTAAGCTGCCGCAATCTGTCGTTACTACGGATGTCTGTAACTGGATCTGTTTGTGCCGGATCTTGTATTCCTACTTCCCCAGAATTGTTACCTGGAAAATTTACAAAAGCAGAATCGTCACTAGTGGGTGTCTGGCTAAAGAACAGTACATACACCCAAGCAATAAGAAGAACCAAGACCAGGACTGCGCTAATGATAAAGAAAATGGGACGTTTCATATGACTAGAGATTTATTTGAATACGGTCCTCTACTCCTTGTAATACTTGCCTGTTGTCTCGCACGTGGAATTCCAAAAACGTTCGACCAGTCGTACCGGTGCGTTCAATCATTACTTCATACGGATTCGCACCGCGACCAGAATTAGTTGTTTCGACACTGTTAACCCGCCACGAGTGTCTGGCTGGATTGTTATAGACAAAAGAATCGAGATGAAACGGTGTTGCTCGGATAATACTACTGTCCCCCACCATAGAAAAGTCTCGAGCGATTGGTCGATGCGATATACCAAGGAGGGTGTTTACTTCGTAAAAAACTAGTCTAGGTTGTGCCGATGGAATACTTATTAAGCGACGAGTGATGATATTGCCCGGAGATTGTCCAGTGGCTGGATTGATGAGTTCACTAATCTCGACCAGTAACAAAGCTGCTTGCCCCATAGGCATTTCAAACACCATGGTATTTCGGCCTCTGACTGGTCCTTCGTCTAATACCTGCCTGTTTACGGTCCATTTATATACCATGTCGGTATTTCTCATCCCTTCGATGTCACTAACCAAGGCAGTTACAAATACGGTGCTTCCTATACTTGGTAGTGAGCGACCTTGATAGAATTCTGGCACGTGGGTCTGGGGTTCGATGATGACATCTAACCATAATGGCGTGATAGTGTGACTAGCAATGGTGCGCACTCCTGTCGGTGAGGTAAAAATAACATCAATTACTTGCTCTAAGCTGTCGCTAGTGGCGGCAATGGTGATTGACCGTTGGTTTTTGGAGTTGGGCACAAGCTCCCCATCAACGACCCAGGTGAGAGTTGCTCCAAAGTAGGCATCACCACGGTAATCGGCAGTAACAACCACAGACTCTCCGGGCTGGGGGAATTCAGGTTGAGTGGTCAATAGCGGAGCAGAGCCTTGCAGTCCAGACACATCGAACTGGGCGTGAGCTGGTGTGGCTATAAAGCCCAGAAGCAAAAAGCTGCATATCATTAGTGTCTTCATTACATTTATCATACCAGACGAACCTATCTATTTAGCGCTTATATGTAAGTAAGTGGGAATTACTTATAGGTACTCAGCAGGTAATGAGTCCTTATTTTTTCACCAATTAAAATAAATGATTACGGTGCATAAATCTTGCCCTACATTACCTTTATAAGCACATAGAGTATTTTATTTCGGATTTTTAATTATTGCTAATAACCAAAAACCTACCCAAGGAATTATGTTTAAAAGTGGAATAGAATAACCGATTATGGCTAGTAATAACATGCTGTGCTTTAAGCCGGAACCCTTCCCTCCTATGGGTTCAAGTCGGGCTAGTTTGTATACCAAGTAGATGATAAGCAGTTGCAACATAGCAACAAACAATAATAGAGTATAAGTAATAAGAAAGTAAGTTGTAGGGTCAAAAAGTGTAGTGATATTAAAATCAAATAGATATGTAGTAATAGCATCTAAGGCACCAGTAACTGTGTTGACGGCTCCTGCTGCTAAATTTATAATGGCGTCAGCCAGTCGAGTAAAAAACCCTGCGTCGGAAGCTGTGACATTCTTACTAAAAAAACTGTCAACAGCCATTTTCATTCCCGCAGTGATAATACCTATAATACCCAACGGCAAGAAGACGAAGAGGTACAATGTTAGCATTGGCCAGAAGATTCGCATGGTTACCTTGATGGCTCTGATTCGACCAGAGTCTGTACCCGAAATTTTTCCAATCATAGACCCTTTGCTATGAGATTTTTTCCCGAGTCGAGATTTTTTCCCTAGTGGTCGTCTTTTGGTTTTGCCACCACTGGCTTTGTTTATTCCTTTTCCTGCTAATTCAACACCCTTACTTGCTACTTGCCCCGTTGCCCCGAGAGCTATTAGCGGCACACCAACAATAGCACCAAGACCTGTGCTACTCAGGGCTGCTCCAGCTCTGGTAATTCCCTTACTCGCTAGGCCGGTGACTTTACCAGTGGCTTGTATCACTCTTCCAGCGACCCGACCGCTCGTTCGGGCTACTTTTCTTCCTCTCCCTTTACTTGGCATCTTTCGGTGTATTACTTCCACATTACGTGGTTGCTGTACTCCACCAACTGAAGGTCTTATGCTAGTCCGGTTTGCATAATCGGCATTAAATCTGTCGGAAGTAGGCTCCATGTTTTAAGTATACTACACCCGAGATTCGTTCAGCTCAGCGCGGGCTTTTTTGATTTGCATGATTTGTGATGGGTCGGAGGTGATAATTTGGTCTTCGGTGTATGAAGCGATAACCTTGATAGCCACGTGCTTAAGCCCAGCAAAGAAGATTCCTTCCCCAACGGATGATTCCAAGAGCAGCATTTTTTCTTCGTCAGTCAGGTTGAAGGTGCGCTGCACGCTGTCTACTGCAGTGGGAGACTGTTTCATTAAAAACTGAATGGAAGAGTTAGTGATCATTGGGACACCGTAGGGTGAACGCAAGAAGTCATCCACGTCTTGGGTGATGGTGGCAATGCCTAGGTAATACTTTCGTCCGCGCTTGGCCAGACTAAACAAGAATGAGGCGGTGTCTTCAGATTTCATCATCCACCACGCTTCGTCGATAACCATCAGACGCTTTACCATTCGTCTACGGATGGAGCCCCAGATGAAGTTGGTAATAATGTACATCGCGATACTCTTGAGCTCGTCTTCCATGTCTCGCATCGAGAACACCACAAACTTCTGATTGATGTCCACATTAGTTGGTTCGTTCATAAAGCCAGACCAGGTGCCAGACGTATACTTTTGGAGTCGGGCAATGAGTGAACCACTCCCCTCCATACCGGCCAGCACCATTTCGAAGTCCACAAGCAATGGTGGCTCCATCGCAGAGAAGTCAGTGTCTCCGGTGATGTCTTTTAGGGCGTAGGTTTCTTGGATTGCTAGGTCAATTAAGGTTTCTTCTTCGGCCTCAAGTCCGCCGAGCATGAGCCTGAAGAGTCCAACGAGTTCGATGATGTGGGTGCGCAGTACGTCACTTGGGTCCTCGTCGTCGGTTGGGGCCGGTAGATCAAATGGATTGACGTGGTGTTCTGAAGAAAGAGAAATATTAAAAAATCGTCCACCAGTTGCTTCGGCTAGATATTCGTATTCTCGCTCAGGGTCGAGCACAATTACTTCTGTTCCAAACATAAGTGAGCGAATGATTTCTAGCTTTAGGGTGTATGACTTCCCTGCTCCCGAGGTTGCAAACATTACTGAGTTGTAGTTGGTCAAGCTGTATCGGTCGAACAATACAAGCGACGAGTTGTGTCGGTTGATGCCGTACAAGATACCGTTGTCTGACGTGAGGTCAAATGACGTAAACGGAAAGAAGCTTGATAGTGGTTCAGAATTAAATTTGCTATGTACCAGTAGCTGATCGTCAGATACCGGAATAACGCTCTTGAATGCCTGTTCCTGTTGGAATAAAGCGGGCTTAACGATGATCATTCGAGCATCTAAGATGCCTTTCATTTCATTTTCTATTTCGGATAATTTAGTTTCATCTTCAGCATAAATGGCAATATAAAAACCAACGTCAAATAGCTTCTCCTCAGCTTGTTGCAGTTTGTCTCGCAGGTCTTCGAGGTTTTGGTAGGCAGCCTCGAGTTGAGGATCGCGCACCTCACCTCTTTCGGCCTTGATATTCATCTGACTTTGCACCTCCGCTACTTTTTTCTGGAATTTCTTTAGAGTATCTGCGGTGTCTATAGGGTGAATGAATATAGAAATATCCAATTCGCGCGTGAGGTTGAGAATTGGTTCCATCCAGCCGTCATTGAGATACCGTGGATACGAAACTGCGTAGTACACTCGTGCATGTACCCCACTGACGTTGATTCCTTTTGGGGATACATTAATAGCCGATGGTGCAATAACGTCAGTGAGCGTCATCAAATTGTCGCCCATTGATGGCGCTCCGGATTTGCTTTGTAGTTTTCCTAAATCAAAAATGCCCATATAAATATATTAACGATCATCAACCTGCGGTGCTGAACCAGTATGGTCGGCTGGATTATAAATATGATAATACAGCTCGACCAAATCATCCGTTTCCAGTGTAATACTTCTGACACCGGTGCGCGCCAGTCCTTCCTTAACCACGGCTACCCGTTGCTCTAGTTGGATACGGTGCTCTTCAAACTGCATGTCGCTTGGAAGCGCTGCCTTACTGCTTCCAGGAGTGAATAAGTTGGTCAAACTTTTGGTTAGATTAATCTTTGACGGGGTGTACGGCACAACCACAAAGAAGTTTTTGCTCATAACATCAACATTTTGGGTGAAGGAGCGGATAAACTCGGTATATTCGCGCAGCTGGATACGCATTAATTCGCTGTCTTGTTTGTCTTCAAGCCCTGCCAGTAGCTCCAAATAAGGTTCGATGTTTAGCTTTCGTGACTGGATAAATATTTGCAGCGAGAAATCTATGGTATTTAAAAAGCTTTGAAACTGTAATAACACTGCCCGTTGTTCATCTAGAGATTTGAGAGAGAAGTTGATAGATGATACCAAAATGACCATCAATAACTGCCCATTCTTGCGAATGACCACGTTTTGTTTAATGTCTCGGATAGAAACAAAATCTTGAGTTGCTGCTTTTGCGTTTGCCATAATAATTATTCAGTCTTTTGGAGTGCTTGTAGTTCCAGTTTTCTCGATAGTGAGGCGATGTCTTTTTTGGGTCGGGTGCGCATAGTGCTGGCTTGTGTTCGTTCACCGTCGGTTGCTTCTGGTTTGGGCTTGTATATTTGTTCGGTCTTTTTGCGCCAAATATACAGTCGTTGGTTGGTCGTATAGTTATAGATAGCTTCCAGAAAAAATGAAAACGGGCGATTATTGATTGGATAGAAGGCCAAAGCTCCCGCCAAGATTGCTAGCGGGATGCCAACCGCGACAAACACGATAAAATGCACCGTTAAGAACATCACAATAGCCATACCAACTCCGCCTCCAACATAGAGAAACTGTCGCCACGACAACGGGCCAAAAATTTTGTCCTCAATGTCAATAAACTGTGGTACTTGAAATCTCATACTCCACCATTATACACGGTGACTCTATAGAAGTGGTAACGTTAATGCACGTACGCGACTACTAGTCGCTTCCCCACTTTGGTGGTGTTGGATTGGGTGGCGCGGGTACGCGGTTTTGTAAGATTGATGCTTGGTCCGAGCTGTGAGTTTGTTCAGACTCAGATGAGGGTCCATTACTCGTCGGTAGAGCCTTCAACATAGCTTCAGCCTCTGCAATATCTGACGCCACATCGATGATTACTGGCTGGTCCAAAAAATCTATTAAGTCTCCAGTCATCTGCAGGGCTTGTCCATCTGAAATGCCCAGTTCAGCTGGAAGGATTTGCGGCAAGTCAACACGGCTTCGCAGTCCTAGAATGACGTCACCGACAATTATAATAAATTTTTCAACATTATTTCCGGCATCTAACTGATATGTTTCTGCTAGCTTGAGTAAGTATAACTCACTATTCTGGGACATATACAAATACTGATCTTGTTTTGATGCAGTATTATAGGCTTCGTCACGTTGGTTGTTTGTTATATTCATATGAATTTTATACATCAAGTTTAGTACCAGTCTTTCTTACCCGTACCAGCAAGATGCAGTTTTGCGTCGCGCGTGCCACTCCTAACGATAGCGGTTCTCAACAGCCTACGTTCAGAAGGACTCATAGTTTTTTGGTTAATTATTTCCTCCAATACAGCCCCATTAATTTGAGATATTGCATAAGCGTCGGGACTCCCGCTTGCATCCATAAAGGCATCGAAGGGCAGATTTGCTATATCGCTCGGCTTTCGTGCTTTTGTGTAATTACCGGGGTCACCTTTAGTGTTGTGATTAAATACTTCTTTTTGAGTTGCAGCGTTTCGAGATTTTGCTACCTGGTCTGGTTTTATTTTTGCAAAAGCACTTTGTTTTTGTGGCTCACTGAACACAGTGCTCTTACTTAATCCTTCTTTTTGATTCTTGCTGAATAAGGCAGCGTTATCTTCTAGGAATTCAGCACCCATGGTTTCGATCTGTTTGATTGACATATTTTGAATGTTTTCAGACAGCACTACTCCACTCTTCTCAATTACATTTTTGATTGTATTTTGACGTTCTGCTACCATGCTTGCTACCTGAGTCGAGTCAAAGCTTGGGCTTTCTATAAGTTTCTCAAATGTACTATCATTGAGTCCGCCGATTGCATCAAGAACCAGATCTTGGTCATTTTCAGCTAGTTCCTCCAGTTGTTTCATGGTGAGTTTACTCTGGATAGTCGCAGCTTTCTGTATGTCTTTGTCTCGATCATCCTGAGCATTTTGTGCAGCAGTTAGGTCCGCGCCAACTAGGCTTCCAAGTGGAACAACTGTGTTATTTCTTGGATCGCGAATGTGAGTACTTCTGTCGTAGTTATTGTCGTCTTTTGCTTGCTTGCCAGTCTTGAGTACTTCCAACTTATTAAATTCATCCTCTCTTTGGGTCATTGCTCTTTGTCTCTTTGCTTCATTTAACCCAGCTTCTTTTGATGATGCACCAAGTCCCATTTTTGCATCTCGAAGTGAAGTCGCCGTACTTCTCATTCCTACGTCCATAAGCTTAGATTTAGCTACACGGCCTGCAAGACCGCCTTTTCTTTGCATCTTATTAATCTGTGCCTCCATTTTATTACCAGCAAAAGCAGATATTCCCCGTGCTCCTTTAGCAGGGTAATAAGCTGCAGCTTTGCCAGCGGCTCTCCCTGTTCTATTGACACCATTTTTTACTTTTCTTTGGCCCCAGTCCACGGCTTTGTTTCCTAGCTTCATTGCTCCACTTGCACCGTCTGCACTCATTTTGCTAGAGACAACCACTGCTGCGAGCATGAGAACTATAGAAAGTACGAACGGAGGAATAGTCGCTGAAAATGACTGTGCTGCGCCGGCACCGGGGATAAACGCCTCTCCTAATTGAGCTTCACCCAAGGTAGCACTAGCTGTATAGAAGCTTGTAGCTACCGTTATTGCCAGGTACACCAAAAGTATGTAAACAGGTGCAAAGAATGCGCTGCCAAGGAAGCCTTTCCAGTACTTATCGGTGTATTGTTGTAGCTGGGGAAACACCCACCCAAGAAACATGATAGGAGAAAAAATCATATAGAGCATGAGGGCAGCGTAGCGAATCAACAGCATAAAAGCACCTGCTGCAAAGACAAACATCGAGACTATCAGCAGAATTGCGGTACCAAATATATATCCCCAACCGGCACTAGTGGCTGCACCTTGGATATTATAGACGGTGGCTAGTCCAGTCATGTTCATGAAAGAAGCAGATACTGACGGTAGTCCCGTTTCTGTACTGATAGCAAAGCCTGACATGGCGATTTCTGAAGCAACTGTGTTGCTGACTTCAACAATTATCTTGGTAAAGAAGAGACTGAAGTTTACTAGCAAGGCAGCTAGAATAAGATTAACTAATAACTTACGCGTATTAGAATCGTCACTATTGAGGATCATTTTGAATCCGATATAGACCAGACCAAAAATGAAAGTCATGTTGAAGATATCTCGGACACTGGTCCAAGCAATCTCCACTTGATAACCAACACCATCATCCAAGAAACTTTTAGAAAAATTGATAACAAATTCTGCTAGCACATAGTCTAATAGACTTCCGAACAAGAACACAAAGAACCCAAAGAAAGATATGATCATTTTCCAGATTACTTCCTGAAAGGAAAAGGCCTGCACAAATACTGGCACGAACAGCAATGGTATGACCAAGAATGCTAGGTATGTGTATTTGTGTCGAGGTTGATGCATAATAAATTTAGAAACCTCCAAGGAGTGAGTTAGCTTTACCAACTGCAGCTTTACCGATTTGACCAACGATGGCAGCAAAGATCTCGTTTACTTCATCGGCTGCTATGAGCGTTTCTCGGTCCGAATCCACGTTCTTAGAAAGCATGTCTGAAATGACTTTTCCAGGAGTAGTTACCGTACATTCTTCTTTTGGTTCAGGGGGTGGTGGGGGTGGTCCAGTTTCGTTGGGTCCAGGGGGGATAACTGGTGCCGTTACCATCTTGCAGTCTTTTTGGGACATAAACCCATCTGGCGACTCCGTGATCTCCGCGCCTTTGTCATTAACTAGTCGAGCGTCCATAAAGGCGATAGCGCCCATGGTTGAGCCGTACGGTGTGAATTGTTCTGGACTGGCGGTGATTTCTACCCAGTTGGTCCAACCGCCATCTTCGAAGCTTCTCTGGGTTCCATCGATGAAGTTATCTAGGTTGCCTTTAATACCGGTGAGGGTACATCGTTCTGGTTCTTCAGCGTTGCGGATTTGTTGGTAGTTGAGCGCAACAGCTATTTGAACGTCTAGTTTAAATGGACTACAAATAAACGAACCGTAGTCACCAAGACTAGCTATGTATTCCCCAGCTAGGCCGTCGCCGACATCCATAAGGAATCCTTGCATGTCGGTTATAAACATCGGGGCGCCTTTAAAGCCAGAGTTAATCCAGCTTATCAAGTCTTGTACCATGGCACCTATAATGGCCTTGGCTACTGTCCACGCTAGACCGTCAAGCAGCCAGCTTTTTTGATTCTCCAGTTTGTCCATAAAACCGTCTACCGCATCATAGGCTTTGGAAGCCGCGGTTTCTATCCCGGTATATATTTGTTGGATGTTGTCTATCAGCTGTTGCCACATAGTTGCTACTCCACCACCAGCATACGCATGAGGTGTGTTTGGCTGCGGGACATAACTTGCTACAGTAGCAAACATCACAAACATGGTTGCGACCAAACTTTTCTTTAAGATGATAAAAAAGGTATCCATAGTACTACTATTACGGCTGATAATCCGGACTAAATCGCACAAAGAACAAAGCAGGGTCAGTCACACTAAATAATTCTGCATAGGGTTCTAGAGCCATATACATGTTTTCTAGGGCGTAATACATAGCCAAGGCACTGTCTTGGTATCTTCGAAGGTGTATTAGAGTCACAATCGGGTCGGACTCGTTCATTAGCATCCCTTCTACGTCTTCGGTGACAGCTTGATAGGTATTGATAAGGTCAAGATGCTGCTTGGTCAAAAATTCTGGTACAGGAATAAGAACAGTGTCTTCCAGGGTGGCTCGATACACTTGCGCTTTGGCGGCTAGTTCGTCTATTCGAGAGACATCTCCTTTGTTTATGATAGCGTCAAGGATATCGAGTTCGTACCCGAGTGCTTGATTGTCGTGTTTGTATACTACGGACGCGACAGTGTTGGCATAATTGACAATGTCTTGGTCGCCCCAGTCAGTCATAACTGAAACATCTTCAATGCTAAACAGCTTTGTCTCGGCGGTGGCGTTGAGTGAATTTACTGTGCTGTCAATGATGTCTTGGTCGGTCACACTGTGTCTGCCAATGGTGCGAGAGTGGACGATGCTTTCTGCTAGATGGATACCAGTCCGCCCCGTAAGGGTGGTGGGAGGAATGTATTCTTCGTCTGAAACGCTGACCACAATTGCGTCTTCGGTAAGAAATTCGTCGCGCCAGTCCTCAATGCCGTTTTGATCGTTGTCAGAAACAGCAATCGGGGCTCGCGGTGCCATAGTGGTACCGATAGTGTTAGCTTGCTGGACTACAGCTGCTGGTTCGCCAAAGCTATTGACCGTATACGCGCCTCCCACCAACGCGAAACCGACGATAATTGCCCCCAGGCTTTTAGTAGTAAATACTCCTTGCATAATGCCCTAAGTATAGCAGGTATCCTTAGGGCGATAGAGAAGTTTTGCCAAAACTGTGTATTTTATAATGAACGTGGTATTAACTACGGGTAATAGTAGAAAGTCTAGTGACAAATAATAGCCAAGTATCGATAGGGATGTCCTCGGCTCGTACAGTCAGCGGTAGGTTTAGTTCGGTTAACAGCATTGCCACTTGGTCTCGTCCATAGGTAGCTGCCAGATTACCCAGGAGCTGCTTGCGTTTTTGAGCAAAACCTAAATGGATAATTTTGAAAAAAGTCTCTGTGTCGACGTGGTGGAACCGGTTACGACTGATGTTGTTGACGGCAACAATCGCTGAGTCTATCTTTGGAGGGGGCGTGAAGTGTCCCCGTTTGATGGTACATATATAGGTAGGATCCCCAAATACTTTGATAGACAAAGCGAGTAATGATTCTTTGGGGTCGCGGGCAATGCGCTGGGCCACTTCTTTTTGGATTAAAAATACCAATGTATTGGGCTGGCAATCCGTATCTAATAAGTTTCGAAACAAAAACCCTGACAAATAGTACGGGATATTGGCTACTACTTTGAATTCAAGGTGTTTGAGACCAAAGTCACCGACCTGCAGTTTCCTGGCATCATGGTGGTGAATAGTTAATTGACCATTGGCAATCTCGGTTGGGAATGTCCCCTGCAGCGCATCGATGGCTCTGACGTCGGCTTCGATAGCGATGACTTTGGCGCCTCGAGCTAATATTTCTTTGGTTAAAATACCCGTACCTGGTCCTATTTCCAGCACGATGTCACCGACTACAAGGTTGGCAGCGTCACACATTTTCTTGGGTGCGTAGTCGCTGGTTAGGAAGTGTTGGCCTAGGGATTTTTTGTGGACAAATTTCTCGGTCATGTCTGCATAGACTACGTTAGTTTTCTCGTTGCTACAAGAAATGGTGGTGGTTAGCGTCATGTGATAGTAGTCAGAGACACCGACCATCGCCTGAGACTCATCGTCCTCACTGCGTTGCGGGGTGAGTCTTAGCGGGTAGGTGAGGGTTTTTGACGAAGGTTAAGATTCTTGTCCTAATCAAGATAAACCGTTGTTTCGTATCCAGATCCCCGGTTGCCGCCGACTGATTCAGCTAGCTCAACGTGTTTAGTGCTAATGTCATTTAAGAATGAAGACGGCATGTTTACTTTTTGTTGCCCAAAAATAGTACGCATGTGGGCGTAGGTGAGGAACAGTTTTGTTTCGGCTCTGGTCAGTGCCACATAGAAAAGCCTGCGTTCCTCTTCCTGGTCGGTTTTGCCATCGTCGATTCGTTCGTGGGGGAAGAGTCCTTCTTCTAGGCCCGTAATAAATACCGTACCAAACTCCAGACCTTTGGCGGCGTGGATGGTCATTAAGCGAACCGCATTTTGTTCCTCTTTTTCTTTGAGTTCGTCTTGGTCGCTTTGTAGCGCAGCTGTTTCTAATAACTGCTCGGTAGCTTCGTTGGGATCAAGGTCGTTGTATCGGCTAGCCAACGTGACGAGCTCACGCAGGTTTTCGATACGTTCCATGGCTTCTTCGGTGCCTTCGTCCTTGAAGCTGTCTTCGAGTCCACTACGCTTCATGATGAATTTGATGGTGTCAGACAGCGGTTTTTCGGTCGCTACTTTAGCGATATCCATCATCATAGCGTCAAAAGCTTGTACTTTGGCTGCAGCTCCGGCATTAAGGTCAGCCCGGTTACCTTCTATTACCTTGAGCATGGTCACCTTACCAATACCGCGAGTGGGAGTATTT
>Ga0306898_1000438_pt1 | contig 16380 bp, 18 predicted proteins | sample AntRauMFilla1564_FD_190424 | JGI IMG/M metagenome (GOLD analysis project Ga0306898, IMG submission 190424) | Saline lake microbial communities from Rauer Islands, Antarctica - Metagenome Filla 1 #564 (v2) (version 2) | ecosystem: Environmental > Aquatic > Non-marine Saline and Alkaline > Saline ...
AAGACGAACAAGAAGAAGACGGGAGTCAGGGCGGAAAGTTAGCTTTATTCTCAAGTAAGAAATAATAATAAAGTTCTTTACACAGAAAAGATTTTGTGTTTCAATAGGTTCATCGGCTAGAGCAACTCTAGTTAGGGAAAAGAATACCAGCGGGTCTGGTATCTTCAGCCTTCTCCCGAGGCATTTGTGAGTGGTTCCTATGTGGGTAATCGAGATTTCTCCCCACTTACATCTTATTATAGTTTATAGATGCGTAACTCAGAGGCAGAGTAGTCGGCTTTTAACCGATTTGACGAGATTTCGAAATTCTCCGCATCTACCATTATAGCAGATTAGTTTAATTGGTAAAACGTTCGACCGATAATCGAGTGTTATAGGTTCAAGTCCTATATCTGCTACCATTTTGACGAAAATACTTTACAATCTAGAGTAATTTCGTGAAAACGTAAAGTAAATTTTACACAGTTTTGTGTTGTACGAATAGGCGATAGCAACCCACGAGCCCTTTAAATGCGATAGAGTTGCTTCAACACATTTTATTAAAGCTCCGCTGGCGGATTACCAGTGGCGGGTCTACGAAACCTGCTTACAAATGTTCAACTCATATTGGGGGTTCCAATTTAAACTCGACTAGCTTAACTGGTAGAGCATCACTTTTACACAGTGAAGGGTTTCCGTTCGATTCGGAAGTCGAGTACCAAGATTATGGGTTGGTAGTAGCAATTGGGAAAACACTGCACTTGCACTGCGGAATTCTGGGTTCAAATCCCAGCCGATCCACCATATTAAGTTATAATGGCCTATATCACAGCGGTCTAGTGAAACGTTCTCATAAAGCGTACTACCTGTGTTCGAATCACAGTGGGCCAACTACATTAAACTCAAGGAGAAAGTTATGTCAAAAACAAAGATAACTCTTGAGAAACCCTTCTCCGATGATTGGGATGTTGGGTATTTAAATATAAACCGTGAAGACAGAAAAATGGTCTACCTTTACAACCCAAAGGGTCAGGAGAGGTCAACAGTATCCTATGCTAGGTATCTTGTTTCTTGTAGTCTTAAAAGATATCTAAGGAAAGAAGAGCACGTTGACCACATAAATAATGACAAGACTTGCGATAAACTGGAGAATCTTCAGATACTCTCTAAAGAAGATAACTCAAGGAAGTATGCAGACCTGTCAAGTGGTGTTAAGGTAGCTGAGATACGGTGCCCAGCTTGTTCAAATATTTTTCTGCGCCGTTCTGGCAACACTCAAGTTGTTCCTAGCCTGAAAGGTAAGGTAACTTGCTGTAACAAAAAGTGTAGCTCGGTTTTCAGAAAGATGGGCCTAAGTAAGGAAGAGCAATTAAAGGTGTCGGAAAACTCCGTTCTTTCTGTTTTTCAGCACAAAGGCTTACAGTATAAAAGGTTTAAGGGGTAACCGCCTAGACCTACCAAATACCTCCTCGTAGCTCAACAGGATTAGAGCAAAAAGTTTCTACCTTTTAGGTTGGGAGTTCGAATCTCTCCGAGGAGACCATACAAACTAAAGAGGCCAATGTATATGAAGAAGACAGCATACCTAGTAGCACTATTTATAGTAGTAATAATTCTTGCCGGATACTCTGCAAAATCAAATGCAGAACAATACGCAACATTAGGTATCGGGACTTCCGTTATAAATTCCCATCTAAAAACTGCCGAGGTTGGTTTCAACTATAATGGTTGGGAATTGCAAGGCACTCTTATAGAGAAGGGCAGCACAAAGAATGGCCCACAGGACTACGTAAAACTAGCCTCCTTAAGCTACCTTATAGAGCCCTCATGGGGTTACGTAGGAGTAGAGCCATACTTCCGCCTAGGCCTTAGCTACAACCCCGAGAGCAACCTCGTAGGCAATAGCAATTTTAAGTTAGGAATAGGTGTTGACTTCAACGAGGTTTTCCGCGTAGAATACACCCATCATAGTTCAGCAGGCATTCATTCTCCGAACACTGGTATAGATTACGTAACCATTGTTTATAGACTTCCGAATCCTTGGTGAGATCATGACAACAATTCTATTCGTAGTTTTTGCAATAATGTTCATATTTATGCTTGCACCAGCGGTACTAGGTATGTTAGTATTCTTTCACGTCTTCATAAGAGACAAGAATTCTCCAGCAGATAAGTCGAACAGAATTAATCATTTCAGATTAGTATGGTTTGCCTTGACAAGAGAGGAAATGTTTGTTAAGATGTTCCCTTGGATGGAGAAAGACGAGTTAGAAAACATCACTAAATAAAAGGAGCAACTAATGTTTGACTTAGAAGAAGCAAAGGAGTATCTTGCGAATAGCTCAGCGGAATCTAGCGTATACATTGGTTGCGACTCAAAACGATTTGGAAAGAAAGATAAAAGATATGTTGCATACGTTTGCGTAATTCTAGTACACTTAGATACGAAACATGGAGCAAAAATGTTTAGTTTCCAAAAAGTAGAAAGAGATTTTGGAAATCTCCGACAAAGAATGGTTAACGAAGCAATTATGGCTTGCGAGATAGGATATGAAGTTCGTGAAACAGTGGGTGATAGAACCTTCGAGATTCACTTGGACATCAATCCAGACAAGCGACATAAGTCTTCTGTAGCCATTAAGGAAGCCACAGGCATGGTTCTGGGTATGTTCGGAGAGAATCCAAAAGTTAAGCCGGAAGCGTTTGCAGCATCAACAGCAGCAGACAAATTAGTTTGTCAATACGGTGGTAAAAAGAATTTTAAGAAATTCCTTGACAAATTGAAAAACGGTGTTAAACTTGAGGACATGGTATAAGAAGTTTTGAAGTAAAGGCTTAAAGCTCTTACTTCAACCCAATTAAGATTCACTACAGCAATCCAACCTATCCTTCTAAGATCGTGGTCGTTGGTTCAAGTCCAACTGGTATCGTAAGGTACTGTAGCTCAGTCGGTAGAGCACGTAAATGTGAATCTGTTTAAAGTTTATTTCTCTCCTAAGCGTTTCATGGTCGCATACACCGTTTGGGGCGGTGTGGAGAAGGTTCGAGTCCTTCAGGGGAGACCAATTTCGGATGTGCGGTGACGATTGGTGGTGTCACGGGGGACTGTAAATCCCTTCCTAACGGTAAACTAGTTGGTTCGAATCCAACCACATCCACCATCTTAGGTTGCCTACAGCAAACACATACTCAACTTTTAATTGAAACTTGTGCAACCTGTTTAAAAGATTATATCGGGATGGCTGAAAGGCTTAGGCGTCAGATTGCAAATCTGGATCATGCAAGTTCGAATCTTGTTCCCGATTCCAAAATTAGAATGTATACAGCAATCAAAAAACTTCATTGGCGAAATAGTAGGGTAATCCTGCATACATTCTGTTCTAGTTCTTCTGGTTTGATGTTAATGGTAGCATGGGGCTTTTGTACTGCTCTCGTCAGGGTTCAAATCCTTGAACCAGAACCATTTAATCTCCCTATAGATTACCGGCTAAATCGTCAGCCTTTCAAGCTGAAGAAAGGAGATCGACACTCCTTGGGGAGACCATTTAAGGTTTATTGGTGAATTAGGTTATCACGCTACCCTGTCACGGTAGAATGGCGAGTTCGATTCTCGCATAGACCGCCAAATTATTGGCCCATAGCTCAATTGGCAGAGCGTCTGACTTTGACTCAGAAGGCTTTCGGTTCGAGTCCGAATGGGTCTTCCATTATTATTATAAAGTATTTTTTGTGGTGTGCTTAGTTTAATTGGATAAAACCCTCGGTTGTGATCTGAGCAGATGCGAGTTAAAATCTCGTAGTACACCCCAAAGAGTATTTAAAGTTTATGCGGGTATAGCTCAGTTGGTAGAGCTGGAGGCTTCCACCCTCCGCGCATCGGATCGTTCCCGATTATCCGCTCAAGTTTCAATGCCGTGTAACAATCTGGGCGATTGTACTCCGCTGTTAACGGAGACGAAGACTGGTTCGAATCCAGTTGCGGCAGCCATTATAAGAGGGACTTCACACTTGTCTGTATCTTCCGAAAGAGTAAAAGCTTGGAGAAAAAGAAGCAAAGAACGTATTGTGGAGGCTATGGGTGGAGAGTGTGTCTGCTGTGGTTACTCTCGATGTACAGCAAGTCTAGCCTTACATCATTTAGACCCTAGAGAAAAAGAGGTAGGTTTTGGTGCAATAAGAGCTAACCCAAGGTCTTGGCTAAGGATCGTAGAAGAACTTAGAAAGTGTGTCTTAGTTTGTCATAATTGCCACAGCGAAATACACGCAGAAATTTTAGAGTTGCCCCACAATGTAACAAGGTTTGACGAAAGCTACTCTGACTATAGGGAGGTTGAGAAGTTGCAGCCTTGTATTATCTGCGGAAAAGAAAAGCCAAGTAGAAACAAGACTTGTTCTGTGGCTTGTTCAAGATCAGAAAAATTTAAAAAGAAATAATGCGGGGTGACTGGAGTGGCACCAGCTTAGGTTCATATCCTAAATAGACGGGTGTTCGATTCACCCTCCCGCAACCATATTGTCCTAAGAAACTATTAAGTTTCGGACTAAAAGAAGTGTCTGGTAGCGCCAGCATGAACTGAGTTTTATCGGAATGTTCTCAGCGAGAATTGACAAAAAGCCGACCAATTGCAATAGCGAAGGGATAAATGACAGCTAGGTTGTCAAGTAACCTTAGGGGAGACACCTTCCTTCTGATAGCCTTGATCGGGTGAATGGGACAGTGGTGTGACTATGTGGGTGAGAGCATCCACAGACATTCTAAATAGCTTTTACAAAAGAGTTATTCAGAATACGGAGCTCTGGTAGATGTGGTCACTACGCTTGCTTGAAGCGCATGAGAATCGGGTTCGATCCCTGAGGGCTCCACCAAATTCGGAAGATAATCCTGCAAGGTTGTAGGGGCTGTTTGCTAAACAGTACGCATGAGAAATCGTGTCTGGATCGTTCCCAGTGTCTTCCTCCAAAATTTGACTGTCTCTTCACGTTGGAACAACGTACATTGGCTCTGGGTATTACAGAGGTGTGTTAGGCGGTTAAACTTATTATGCTCAGGTGCGCTAATTGGCAAAGCGGCGAGATTTAGAATCTCGTGAATGTGAGTTCGACTCTCACTCTGAGTACCAATTCAGGAAAGTGGCGACCAACGGAGGTCAAACAGATTTGAAATCTGTTGCTATTGGTAAAGCCGGTAGGGGTTCGAATCCTCCACTTTCCTCCATATAATCCCTTGCGTTCTGGGAACAAACGAGTCTCCAAAACTTGTTAGCGGAGTTCGATCCTCTGGCTTGGGGCCAAATAAGGAACCTTACGTGAGAGGAGAAAACAAGGTCACTTCTCAATAACCGTAAGGCGACCCTTATACATGCTCCGGTAGTCCAATCTGGTAGAGACAAGGGTCTTAAACGCCCTCAAGGTGTCGGTTCGACCCCGACTCGGAGTACCATTTCAAAATATATTTCAACTAACCCATTGACAAATAGGTAATATACTGTACAATATTAGTAGTAGTATAAACAATACCTATTTGTTACCCTTCAGGCGACACTTATATGGTAGAAAAAATCGGCCCAGCCAGTCCTAGACAAGAGGACTTCTTACTTAGCGAAGCTGACATAACTGTATTCGGTGGAGCTGCTGGTAGCGGTAAAAGCTACGTAGGTTTAATGACTCCCTTACAGTTTGTGAATGATCCATTCTTTCGTGGAGTTATCTTCCGTAGAACAATGCCTGAGATTACAGCGGGTGGCGGTCTTTGGGATACTGCTCAGTATATGTACAAGCAGTTTGACAAGAACGTAAAGTTTCGTGAGAAAGATAAAGTTGTTGTATTTCCTTCGGGAGCGCAGCTTAAGTTCTCTCACCTTGAAATGGAAAAAGACAAGTATAGTCATCAGGGTGCTCAGTATAGTTTTGTTTTATTCGACGAAGGCACTCACTTCTCTGAAACAATGATAGACTATCTTCGTTCAAGACTAAGAGCTCCCCGCTCCAGATACAAAACACAGATGAAGATTACCTGTAACCCCGACTACGATAGCTTCCTACGTAAGTGGGTAGAATGGTATCTCGATCCTGTCACAGGAATCCCCGACCCAGCGAAAGCTGGTTTAATGCGTTTCTTCGTGAGAAGTGGTGACGAGCTTAATTGGGCTGATACCCGAGAAGAGTTAGAAGCTATCCACGGAGAAGGCCCAGAAAGTGGTATAGTATCCTTCGTATTCCACCCAGCTACAATCTACGACAACCCACCTCTAATGGAGGCTGACCCAACATACGTAAGTCGTCTAATGTCGCTTACAAGGGTTGAGAAAGAGCGTCTGCTATATGGTTCTTGGTACGCTAGACCAGAAGAGTCTGGTTACTGGAAAAAAGCTTGGGTTGAGTTTATACCGAAGCGTCCATTAAAAGTTAAGAAGCGTGTAAGAGCTTGGGATATCTCAGGCAGCATACCCTCTGAAACATACCCTAATCCTGACTGGACTGTGGGTGTTCTAATGGCCTTAGACGAGGATAACAATTACATCATAGAGGACGTGTGTCGCTTCAGAGATAGGTTCCAAGGTGTGTTCCAACAGATAGTTGCTTGTGCCAAAGAAGACGGTACAGACACTCAGATTATTATACCGGCTGACCCCGGCGCTGCTGGTAAAGCTTATGCACAACAACTTGTGCGCGACCTAGCAGACTTAGGTTACTATTCAAAAGTAAAGACAACAAACCAGAATAAGCTTACAAGATTTGCTCCATTTGCTTCGGTAACTGAGGCAGGCTTTGTTAAGATATTAACTGCCGCTTGGAATGATAAGTTCGTAGACGAGCTGGAATCCTTTGATGGTAGTCGTAATAAGAAAGACGATTTAGAAAAAACTTGGTCGTCTATAAACCTGTTGAATTCAGTGAACCTGCAAGCCAAATGGTTTGGACAATACTGAGCGAAGCTTTTATAAATAATGTTTATAATTGAACGTGCAACGACTATTATGTAGAGTCAAGTGACTCGAAGCGGCAGGCAATTAAAACGGTAATACGTTTTTTGAAGATATAGTCTCATCTGCATGGCAATATGCAGCATCTTTTAACTATAGGAGAATTTCTATGGGCAATCAATACGTATCAAATTCAGGACTTAATTTTAGTATCCTAAATCAAACTGGTAAGCAATGTATAATCCAGTTTGAGCAGACAGGTTTTGTAAGAAAAGCCAACATAGACAATATAAAGGCAGGTAAGGTTAGAGACCTATACGCTGTATCTGTTTATGGTAAAGGATATTACGGAGAGTTTAAGAAGGTTGTCTTCTGGAAGCAGGCAAAACAGCTCTGGCAGAACATGCTAAAGCGTTGCTACTGTGAAGCAGACACCCGAGGTTATTTTGGTAAGGTGACAGTAGACCCCAGCTGGCATTGCCTTTCAAAGTTCATAGAGGACATACAAACTCTAGATAATTTTGAAGGTTGGCTTGAAGGTCAGAACAGCAACCAACTAAAATACAACCTAGACAAAGATACTATTGTAGAAGGTTGTAAGGTTTACAGCAAGGAAACTTGCAAGTTTATTACAGAGCGTGAAAATAAAAGTATGGGCGCTAAGAACGGTAAACCCTTCACTCGAAATAAAAAGATGGCCTTAGTCTAACGAACTATGGTTAAGATAATTTTGCAAGTTGACGCATCTTCAGATGCCTACTGGTCTCTCACTCAGGCTATCACGCTTCCAGACTTTAAGCTACCAAGTTTTACTCAAACCAACCCATTCACTTTAAACTACAACTGAGGGATTTATGGCAGAAGATACTCTAGATTTAAAATCTGGCACAGAAGCTCCCCTAAGATTAAGAATGGGCGAAATCTCAACTGTAGGTTTAAAAGTCAGCAATGACAGAATCTACGAAGAAATGAAGAAAGAGCTCCGTTGGCCTAGCGTTGTTACAACGTATAAGCAGATGGGTTACGATGCTACAATCGCAGCTGCAATCGAATTATTTGAAATGATGATTGCTCGTGTTGATTGGCAAGTTGTGCCTCCAATGGATGCTACACCAGAACAGGTTAAGAAAGCTAAGTTTGTAGAACAGTGTAAAGATGATATGGAACATACTTGGATGGAATTCATTCAAGAGATTACCAGCTTCTTGACATATGGTTTCAGCGTCCATGAGAAGGTCTACAGAAGACGTTTGATTGAAGCTGGCTCCAAGTACAGCGATGGCCTTATCGGCTGGAAGAGAATACCTGTACGCTCTCAAGATACCATCGAGAAGTTCCTATTCTCCGACGATGGTCGAGACGTTATTGGCGTTCAGCAAGACCTATCTGCAAGCTACGATCTAACTCGTTTTAGAAATGTTCTTTCAACAACTAATAAGATTGAAATACCTCGTAAGAAGTTTCTTCTATTCAGAACCAACCCCAAGCGTAATAACCCAGAAGGTAATAGTCCTCTTAAGAAGGTCTACTTTGCTTGGAAATATAGAACGCTTATTGAAGAACAAGAAGCTATCGGTATTAGCAGAGACATGGTTGGTATGCCCGTTGAATGAAAGTTCCAGCGGCTTTGTAGAGTAATCTACACCGAACATCTTTCTAATTCAGGGGAACCCCTAACGCATTATGGCGAGGGCAATCCTGAGCGAAGACTTTGAAGCATTACATTCTCTGAAACATCAGTAGGAGGTTGTATATGAAAAAACTTATACCCAATTCAAAAGGGTACTACGTAACACACAAAGGTTCAGTATTTAATTCAAAGAATCAGTTTATAAAGCCTTCGGTAGGCCTAACAGGATACGCCAAAGTATCCCTTGTTGCATCAACCGGCGGTCGTATGTATGCAAGTGTTCATAGGCTTGTTGCAGAAGCGTTTATTGATAACCCAGAGAACAAGCCTTATGTAAATCATAAGGACGGGGATAAGATAAACAATAAACTTGGTAATCTTGAGTGGTGTACTCCACAAGAGAATATGAGACATGCTGTAGACATCTTAGGTCGCGGTGTTGGAGACAACAACGGGAATAAGGCTACAGAGTCTAGACAAGTTATACAAATCTGCACACTGCTCGAACAAGGACATACAAACAAAGAAATAGCTGATTCATTAGAAGTTGCCTCACATATCGTATCGTTTATACGGTCTGGAAAAACTTGGACTTCTATATCCAAAGATTACAAGATTCCCAGCAAAAGTAGAATACTTTCCGACAAAACCATTCGTTGGATTTGCTCTCAACTAGAGCAAGGAATTTCTGCTGGAGATATTGTTGGTGGGTCTCGTAATCTAAAAGTTAAGATGCATATCATAAAAGATATTCGACAAAAAAGAATATATACAGATATCTCTAAAGACTTTAACATTTAACTGAATGTGTGCTTCAAAGTAACGTGCAACGACTATCCCCGGCAGGGGAGTAGACTACAAGCGATTGGTAGTCGAAATGGAAGACATCCTTTTAGGATGATGATATAGTCTATCCTGTATGGAAACATACAGCAGTTCAAAGACCTAGTTAGTTTGTAGAGTATAATAATAGATGAGGCTTAACGTATGTTTTATCTTATTTACAAACTTACTAATATTAAAAATAACAAGTTCTATGTAGGCATTACATCGGAAAGTTTGCAACATCGTTTTAGAGGCCATGTAAGAAAATCTAGGCACAAGCCTACAAGTAATCTCCACAAAGCTTTACGTAAGTATGGAGAGGATTCTTTTACAAAAGAAGTCTTACATTCGTTTGAAACTAGCAGCAAGAAGTGTGCATACAAGATAGAACAGGAATACATAACTAAAACACGAGCTGTATCTTTAGGGTACAACATGGATATAGGTTATGGATGGGCTTGTGCAGACAAATCTGGAAGTAATAATCCCATGTTTGGGAAAACTTCAGGTAATGCACACAGTGTTTTTATCCAAGGTATCGAGTACCCCTCCATATCTTTAGCAGCAAGTACGCTTAATCTTAATCGTGCAACTATTGCTAGATGGATAAAATGCCACAGAAAGCCTGAATGTTATAAGGTCTAAGAGAACGGGCAGATTCTAGCGAACTCTGTCGAATATACGAGAATAAAAATACCCCCACGTTATATGTCAGATGATGCTACGCCAGAAGAGAAAGGTATCTACGAGTATTACCAAAAGATTATTCGTAATATCCACAACAACGAACAAACTGGTCTAGTGCTTCCACAGGCTCACGACCCTGAATCAAGACAACCTCTGTTCGACTTCGAGCTTATGGGTGTACAGGGTGGCAAGCAGTACGACACAGATAAGATTATCAAGCGTTGGGATAACAAGATACTTACACTGCTCTTTGCTGACTTCCTTAAGATGGGACAAGATCAAGTAGGTTCATTTGCGTTAGCTGGTGAAAAGACAAGCCTTATGTCTATGGCTGTTGAAGCTAGATTGCAAGAGATTAGTAACACACTTAATTACGATCTTATACCACAGACGTTTAAACTTAACGGTTGGTCAGACACTGACTATCCTCAGTTTAGATATGGTAACCTTAACGAAGTTGATATCGAAGAGTTCTCAAAAGCTATTCAACGTATCTTCTCTGTTAACGCTATCGAAGCTGACAGACCTGTTATGAATAAGATCAGAACAACTGTGTTCAAGGTCGATCCAAAAGCCGAAGATGCTCCAGTCAATAAAGACGAGCTACCTAAGCAGGAGACACGCGCAGGTGATGGTATGGCTAAGGGTTCTTCTAATGGAACTTCTGACGACCCTGCAAGTACAGACACATCCTCAAGCAACGCAGACAACACAGGATAACCGATGAATAATGAACGCAAGTTTATGGAGGGCTTAACCGCCCTTCTATCTAAGTGTTTTGGTGAGTCTGACGAAGCGCCAAGACATGAAGAGTCCCCAGCCAATGGTCAGGGAATCTCTGTAACAAAATCAGTTGATGAAGAGTTAAAACAAGCAACCTTTCTAGTGCTTTCTCCAAACGAAGTTGATCTTCATGGAGATATTTACGATGAAGCCGAAGTAAGGAAAGGTTGTCATAACTTTCAAGTCCACTGTAGAAAAGCAAATCTATTTCACTCTATCGACACAAACCTAGCAGTCATAGTCGAGTCTTATATTGCGCCTGTTGAGTTTTACCTAGAAGATACTTATGTGTCAAAAGGTAGCTGGTTGCAAGTGTGGCAAGTAGGGGACGACCAACTCTGGGATATGATTAAGTCAGGTGAAATTAATGGAGTAAGTATAGGCTGTGTGGCTGAGTACGAGGACTTAACTTGAGTAATAAAGCTTTTGTTTACCATATAGGTACTTGTCGAGATTTAACCAAAGGTTATGTGGGAATCACATCAAAGACACCTGAGGTGCGATTACAATCTCACAAGTGGAACTACAGTAAATTCTTAAGAGACGGGTCTGGTGGTTGTGCAAAGCTCTATAAGGCAGTAAAAGACCTTGGCGGCTGGACTGAGGTAAGTTTTAAAGTCATCTGTGTCGCTTCTCTAGAATACTGTTTAGAGTTAGAGGGCAAGTTAAGGCCTGCCCCAAATAGCGGTTGGAATATTAGAGTTGGGGGAGACAGGCCACCAATGTACGGAAGAAAAACTACCCAAGCAACCAAAGATAAGCTCGCAGAAATAAGAAAAACTTGGGTAATGTCTCAAGAAAGTAGGTTAAAACTTTCAAAAGAAAGGACAGGTAGTGGAAATCCAATGCACAAGACACCCGCTTGGAAGCAAACAAACTCCTCTCCTGAGACTTGGTACAAAGCCGAATTAATTTATGACTTATACTCTTCTCTCCCAAGTAGGGCCAACGGCGTTAAATCTGTTTACCGAGAACTTTCTGACACTACTTTGAATTATTGGAGTATTGACACAATGATAAGAAAATTTAGGAAGGGATACAACCCGAAACAAGACAGCGAATGGTTACAATTTAAGGAGAATTACGCTAATGCAACCTAAGAGAAAGTTAAAAAGCTTTAATTTTGAAGCTGAGGGTAGCCATGTTTCGCTGGTTGGCCCTGCAATAGGTGGGCCTGCAAACGGGTACACAACACTGATTACAAAAGCAACTGAGGGAATTCCTCTGGCATTTGTAGAAAAGGCCGACATGGTGCGAGTTACCATGACAATCCAAGACTTCTTAAGACGTTTCTTCAGTTTGTATTACGATGAAGCCGAAGTTCTTGCCGGTATCCTTGGATTTAATGTTGATATGGAAGAATCTACCGAAGACTCTTATCAAGATTATATTCAAAGTCAGATTGATTCTGTTGAGTTAATGAAATCATTATTTAAAGCAGAGAATATAACCAAGGCTATCTCAGAAGTAACTACCGAGCAGTTTGATACACTTCTAAAAGATCAACTTCTGGTTGAAAAAGCTATGTCCTCACAAGAGGGCGTTTCTAAACAAAACGTAAAACAAACCAAAGAGGACGTAACACCAATGTCTACAGAAAATTTAGACGTAGTTCAGAAGTCTGACCTTGAAGCTCTTATTGAAAAGGCTGTTGGCCCGCTTAAGACGGAACTGACTAAGGCTAATGAAACAATCGAAGCATTCAAAGCAAAAGAAAAAGAGCAAGTATCTGCTACACGCAAAGCTGCTCTAAAGGATGCCGTTAAGGATGAAGAAAAAGCTGAAGTGCTTTTCAAGTCTTTTTCAAACCTAACCGACGAAGAATTCACTTCAACTGTTGAAACTTTAAAAGCTATGACCACAGCTGGTGATGCTGGCGAATTGTTCACAGAAAAAGGTGTTGACGCCGGTATCGAAGAACCAGCCGCTAAAGCTAACGCAACCCGCACTTACCTTGAAAAGCAATACGCTAACAAGTAATCCTTAATTATTGGAGAATATATAAATGGCTCTTATCGCAACCGATACACCGCGTCTAAGTAACATGCTTAAACGTGAACTGTGGTCTGAACAAGGCTACTGCAGACTGGCCGTAGTAGTAAACGAAGCTGCTGCTGTCGAATACAAAATTGGCCAAGTAGTTGGTAAAATTACTGCAACTAGCAAATACGTACAATATGACGAAGCACTGAGTAACGGCGCTGAAGATGTTGCTGGTATTGTTCTACAAGACGTTTCTATTCCAGAAGCAACAGACACAACTGTACTTGTCCTTGTTAAAGGCCCAGCTATTGTTGCTGACGGTGGTCTTGTATTCAAGGCTGGCGTAGACGAAGCTGCTGCTAAAGTAGCTATTGAAGCCCTTGGTATCAACGTAGATACACAAATTTAATAACAAATACTAGGAGTATTTTTAATGGCTACAATCCGTAGTTTTGACAAACCTTTTGAGCTGGTTGATTACACCGAAGAACTTCTTATCGTTCCTAATACTTGGGGACTTGTGAATGAACTTGGTGTCTTTGAACCAGAAGGCGTTGCACAGCATAGCATCACTGTTGAGAAAATCGACCAGTCTCTTGCTCTGATTACTGACCGTGTTCGCGGTGAGCGCAACAACATGAACAAAGACGACAACCGTGAGCTACACAGCTTTGCGATTCCTCACTTCCCACTTGATGACTACATCAAGCCAGAAGATATGCAAGGTAAACGTGCCTACGGTAGTGCAGACGCTGAAGAGCAGCTTGCACAGGTTCGTGGACGTAAACTTGCACGTATTCGTCGTAACCATGCTGTAACTCTAGAAGCTGCTCGTATGCAAGCTCTGACAGCCGGCACAGTATACGCGCCTAACAACACTGTTGTTACTGACTGGTACAGCTCTTTCGGAATTACCCAGAAGTCAGTTGACTATGTTCTTGGAACAGGCACAACTAACATCATCGGTAAAAACGAAGAAGTTATTGCTCACATCCAAGACAACGTTCTGAATGGCGACATCGTTACTTCTATCGTTGCTCTTTGTTCACCTGAGTTCTTCTCTAAGCTGATCAACAACGCTGGCGTTAAAGAAGCTTACAAGTATTACGCTTCTCTGCAAGAGCCTGCTCGTAATCGTCTGGGCAGTGGCCTGTATCGTGAGTTCGATCACGCTGGTATTCGTTACATTGAATACCGTGGTTCTTACAACGGCAACAAGCTTATCCCTGCTGGTGATGCAGTGTTTATGCCTCTTGGCGTAACAGATATGTTCAAGACTTACTTCTCTCCTGCTAACAAGTTCAGCTTTGTTAACACAACTGGTGAAGAAGCTTACGTGTTTGAATATCCGGGTGACCGCGATGAAGAGATCGTTCTTCAGTCTGAGTCTAACTTTGTCAACATGCTGCGTAGACCGCAGGTTGTTGTTAAGGGTACTACTTCTAACTAAAATAGAAGTCATGCAATTGGAGGGGGTTCGCCCTCTCCTTTTGCTGTATTGTAAAGGATACTTATTCAGTGTCTTTTCTTATGCAGCAGGAGAGAAGCAGATGGCATTCACAAGTGATCCAGTAAATAGTATTACAGATCGAGTCAGGCTAGTTACGGGAGACACAGACCCTGTTTACGAGTTTCTTGATGACGAGACATACGGTTACGTGTTAGATAAGAACAACAACAATGAAAAGCAAGCTGCACTAGAAGCCGCCAAGTACATCCTCGCATCTATCACAAGGTTCACGAGAGAGCGCACAGGCGACATTGAAGTGTATGGCAACGAGTTCTTCAAGAACTATCGTACGTACCTCCTAGAGCTTGTCAACAACCCTAACTTTAGTACAATACTTCCTATGCCTTATGCAGGTGGAATCTCTAAGAGTGATATGCTGGCTAACGATGAGAACTTAGATAACGTGAGGCCTACTGTTGCCTATCGTGGGTTTAGCATCGAGAAGCATGTTTACGAGGAGATACAATATGACGGCCCTTTTGAAATCTGATAAGCGTCAATGGGAAAAACTAAAGAGACGTTTGCTAAGGTTTGATCAAAGAAAGATTGATGTTGGTATCTTCCGAGATGCTAGGTATGGTGCAGATAATGACAACATGCAAGTTGCCGAGGTAGCTTTCATTAACGATCAAGGTTCTGTAACAAACCCTCCAAGACCTTTTATGACTGTTGACTTTATAAGTCATGCCAGAGCCAGCTTCCCTAAAAGAGCAAAACAATTCTACCTGATGTTATTGTTCAGTAATAATAACTCTTATATGAAAAGAATTGAAGAGCTCGGTGAAGAGTACGCCTTTGACTTGCAAGAGATAATCTTAGACTATCCCGGCAGCAACTCATCTGAATGGGCGCAAGCTAAGGGCTTCAACGACCCGCTTTACCATACAGGCGTAATGGTTGAGTCAGTAAGACATAGAGTAACTAAGAGGAAGTCCTAATGCTATCAAGTAGGTTTATAGGGTTAAATGCGACAGGACGTGTGAGGTTAGACATAAGAAGATCAGAGCTAACTGGCGGCGAGTATGTCGAAGGTGTTTGGATAGAGTCTGGCTATGTTACAGTCGATATTGCAGCTAACGTTCAACCTATCGGTTACAAAGAAACTCTTATAATGGCTGAAGCTGATAGAAGTAAGAAAGCACTTAAAGTTTATTCACCGGATGTAATCATGGGTGAGGAAGAGAATGAGAACGGCGCAGACGAGTTTGATTGGGAGGGAGATACCTTTAGAGTTATGAAAGTTCTTAACTATAGTATGGGTATCCTTAACCACACAAAGGCAATAGCAGTTATGAAAGAGAAAATAAACGAGGAGTAAACTTATGTCAGAAAAAAGAATAGCTGCAAACAAAGCTAGGCGAGTAGACATAACAGGCCTTAGATTTTCTCGTTTAACTACTGTCAGCTACATTGAAGATAATAAAAAGTATCTCTGCCTCTGTGATTGTGGTGTCTATAGAGAAGTCAGAACTGCTGCACTTAAGAATGGAAACACGAAGTCTTGTGGCTGCTTACAAAAAGAAAAGGCAAGCGCCTCTGCGACAAAGCAACACAAAGACCTAAGAGTATCTCGTGGACTACCAAAGGATTTACCTATATCTCGAAAGTCAGTTCTTGAAAGGCATAAATTAAAGTGGCTAACAAAACAAACCTTTGAGAGGGATAGCTTCTCATGCGTACTCTGTTCTCAGGTAGGTGGTAAGCTACAAGCACATCACATAGACTCTTGGAGTGAACACCCAGAAAGAAGGGGAGACTCCGACAATCTGGTAACCCTTTGCAAAGACTGTCACTATAAGACACACAACTACAATTGGTTTGCTGAACCAGACTATGGTCTTAATATGCTTCTTCGCGGGTATGTCAGTGCAATAAACGAGGCAGCTACATGAATATTTATGATTCTGTAAAACAAGCTGTCTACACTTCCTGCAAAAAGTTACTTCCAGATGTAAAGTTAATACACTCTCATCAGGGGGGTCAAGAGCCTAAAGGTTCTTACTGTGCTTTAAACATACTAAAGGCAGATAAAATTGGTATGGAGTGCGAGAGCACTTTTG
>Ga0306898_1000439_pt1 | contig 16378 bp, 17 predicted proteins | sample AntRauMFilla1564_FD_190424 | JGI IMG/M metagenome (GOLD analysis project Ga0306898, IMG submission 190424) | Saline lake microbial communities from Rauer Islands, Antarctica - Metagenome Filla 1 #564 (v2) (version 2) | ecosystem: Environmental > Aquatic > Non-marine Saline and Alkaline > Saline ...
AAATTATAGTAATTTGTCAATAACATTTTAAAAGAAATCCAAGAATTTTTTTACTCCATTAGTATAAGTAATTCTAATCACTGTATTGGAGTATTCAACTTTAACTATTTCTCCACTTTCAGAAAAATCTATAACTTTTCCACTGATAAGTTGCAATACCAAAGTCTTATTGTTCCCCTCAATGGTTTTTACTACACCACATAGACTATGTTTGAATGAATCTATGTTGTCATCGTTAATAATACTTACATTTCTCCCAAGTAGATGATTTAAATGTTTAATAATTCACCCCTTTTCTTTTTTTATTTTCTTTCTATATATATTATATCAAAATAAATATAATTAGTCAATAACTTTTTTCTAATAAGTATAAATTACCACTAAGTCCTTGAATAACTCCTCCTCTAGAACTAATGTACTTGGAACTCTTAAATGTTCATATGCTCCATGTATTAAAAGGCTCTTAGACTTTGTTGAATACATTGGATAATCCAAAATATCTAATAATTGCAACTCTGCTGAATTTAGTACCTCTAATGTATTACTAACTAAAACCATCTTTGCTTCTTCTGTACCAGTCATTCCCTCAAAGTGTTCTGAAAGTATACTGCGCGTTACTGGTGCAAGTTCTTTTCTAGTCTTCTTTTCTATTAATTGTGTCAGTTTTTTCATTGTTACCTCCCGCTTTCTTTTCTTCTGAATTAATAACATAAGTTCTTAATTTAGATAAGATAGAACCAACTTGTAATATTTCTTGAGTTCCTTTAACATCTACTCTATCAAATAAAATTATAATGTTATTTGCTTCATATGGTTTAAGTTTTTCGTCCAAGTTAGTTATTAATTCCTTAGATGCAGACATTTCTCTTTCTGCCATTTTAGTTATTTCATTCAACTTCTTTCTTAATATATCTTTCTCGCTCTGGTTTAATTCCATAACTTAACCTCCTATTAATTCGTTAATTTCTTTATTTCTATTATCCAAGTCTTTTAAAGCTTCATGTAATGGGTCTATATTAGAAAAGAAAAATACATTCTTATTAGGAAAATCCTTATTCTTTTCCATATCATGGAGTTTAAATCCTTTCATCATAAGAAAGCCTGCCTTGAATTGAGAAAAGACAATATAAGTTTTTGCTTTTTCGATAGTTAATTCTTTTTCAGTTTTTTTCATAAATCCTCCTATTGTTTTTATGATGTTTCCATCAACACTATTAGTCATTTAAAATAATTCTTTTTTACTATACTTATATTATATAACAATATAAACAATATGTCAATAAGTTTTTTTAGTTATTCTAAATGTAGTTATTTCTTTCTTTTTTATTTTTTTTCTTTCTATACTTATATTATATAACAAAACAGATAAATTATCAAGAACAATTTTATATTTCTTTATATATGAAATGCTTATCCGCCATGAACATATCTGAGTCAAAACTATAGAAAGAGATACCTCTTAGTATATATCCACTCCAACCTACGTATTCAATAATAAATTCTCTACCACAATAAGAATTCATGCTAACTGAGAACGTATTCGAAGTTTGAACATAAAATCTCTTGCCGTTATTCGCATAATGAATTTTAAAATCCTTTGCGAACTGTTCTTTAGTTTTTATTCTAACCTTATCTCCTACTTTGTGAGTAAGACTTGTTTTTTTTAAGTTCTCATGAGGAATTTTTATTTCTGTATTTATCATTCCCTTGTGAATTGGAAAATAATATCCCTTGTACTTCGCACCTCCTATTTTCGATACTTTAAAGTTACCTTCTACTTGATTGGTTATGTCCCTGTATAAGAGTTTTTCACTTAAACACATACTATTCCTCCTTATTTTTTTTCTTTTATCTTATATATATATTATATCAAAATATAGAAGAAACATCAAGAACAATTTTGTAAAGTAGTATTTACAATTCCTTTCCGACCCTATAGATTCTCGATAAGAATACTAAAATTGTTCTTGATATTTCTTCTATAATTTGATATAATATTATTAGAGATAAAAAAAGGAGGAGAAATATATGTTAGTACAAGATGTAGATATACAGAATATAAGTATTAATTATAGTAATAGTAGTTCTATTAAACATTATAATACAATTAATACATTTAGTCAAGAGAAAAATAAAGATTATTTCTATTTTGCTACAACTACTTTAAAACCCAAAGTAGAATTGTTTCTAAGAGATTTAGCGATTGAATTGGATTTAGAACTCTCTTTAATTTTATCTCTAATAGAGTTGGAAACAGGAGGGAAATTCAACAATGAAGTAGTAAGTGTGAATCCAACAAGTATAGACATAGGACTTTTTCAATTAAATAATAAATGGGGAGTTCCAAATGCAGAAGAAATACTAGACTGTGAAGTCGACCCTTATGATGTTTACGACAACATTTCAGGTGGCTTAGCAATACTTTACAACAATAGAGAATATTATAGAAGTCAAGGATATACTGGGGACAGTTTAATGAATATGACTTTATTATCTTACAATAGGGGCATAGGTGGTGCAAGTATATGGATGGAAACACACAATGATTATCATGCCTATGTTCATATCATAAGAGACAATCAGCATAAATGGCAAGAGCTAGTAAATAGAATGGGTGAACCAACTCATCTTTTAAAGTTTTAAAAAATAGTTCTTGTAAAAATGTTTATTTACTGATATAATATTAATATAAGATAATAAAAAAAGAAAAAAAGAAAGAGGTGTAAATGGGTTTTATAATAATAGGACTTATTGTTGGCAGTTTGTTTTCAGAATTATTGGATACTGGAGTTTATAGAAAATAATAGGGGGAGAAGAATATGAAATTAGCAAATAATAAAGAAAAAGAATTTAATGATGTTCTAGAGGAATCTTTTAATAGTTTAGATAACGCAGTACTTAACGGTTTAGAGTTAAATGAAGAAACAGTTCATGAATATTGTGATTTAGATTACTTAACTGAGGCTTTTATTGACTTTTATGAATATTTCTCAGAAAGTTCAAAATCATATGATGGGATTCAAGAAATGTTAGAAAAATATTTTATTTCAAAATATTATTTATATAAGCTTTTAGGGAGTGTTCGAATTACCCAAGAAGTCGATATCGATGTAGAAGAGCATAAGGTATTTAGCAACCTAATGAGAGCATTTGAGGAGGCGAAGTCTGAGAAAATAAATGAGTTACAACGTACATCAAATACAACAAAGAAAAAAGCATTAATAAATGATATTGTTAATTTGAATTTCGCTTGTAGTCACCACATTAAATTAGATTCATCTGATATGTCTAAGAATATTGCTAGTAAATATGGTGATACAAAAGTTTCAAAGCTATATGCTAATATATTTGGTGGAGATAATATAGTAACAACAACTTTTTCGAATTCTATTCAAAACAACAGAATGAAAGAAGACCTTTATATATCTATTTCACCTTTGGACATTTTAACGTTGAGTGAAAATAGCTATTCTTGGCAAAGTTGTTTGAGATTAAAAGGCGAATATGCTGCAGGGAGTCTATCTTATATTTTAGATGGGTCAACAGCAGTAGCATTCATTGGAAAGTATAATAACGACTTCCCTTGTCTAGATAAGAAATGGAGACAGTTAATGTATATCCAAAGAGATGAACATTTTGATGACCTATTAAACATAGCTCAATCCAGACAATATCCTAATGAGATATCTGATGCACAGGATATTAGTAGAAGACTTCTAATGTCTAAGATAAACGATTTTGCAGGTGAGAATTTGTCTTACAAGAAAATAAATCCAACAGACTACCTTCAAGAAAATGACGAAGCTCCTCACTATTACGACTTAAGAGATGAACATTATGGGGTTGCTACGACACACGAAAGTTTCAAAGATATCCCACATTTTCTAGTGGGGTCAAAAGCCTATTGTATTGATTGTGGCTATGAGCTTGGAAGAGAAGATAGTCATTACGGATATACCTGTGGTAGTTGTAGCTATTAATTAGGAGGAGAGAATACAATGATAAAACAAAAAAAGATAAGTGTAGGTGAAACTCTTAGAGATATGGAGACCTTTAAATTAATTTTGGGTCTTACTCAAAAAGAATTAAAAGACACATTAATTAAAGATATTTTACCACTGTTCTATAGTAAGAACATGATTAAGAGTGAAGACGGATACATCAAGGTTGTGGGCGAAGAAGACGTGATGTTGCTTGCACATATGGACACAGTATTCAAAACGCCGCCAACAACTTTTATATTCGACAAGGAACAGGAATTAATAACTTCGCCAGAAGGTTTGGGCGGAGACGATAGATGTGGTATATTTGGTATTATAGCTTTACTCCTAGCAGGGCATCGTCCACACATACTCTTTACTGAAGACGAAGAAATTGGTGGAGTTGGAGCTCGTAAGGCGTCAAATAAAGAAGTTATTCCAAATAACGTAAAATACCTAATTCAACTAGATAGACGAGGGAGTGAGGACGCAGTATTTTATTGTTGTGATAATCCAAAGTTCCATTCTCTTGTAGAAGGATATGGGTTTAAAAAGGAAGTGGGAAGCTTTACTGACATTGATACACTAATGCCTATCTGGAATATATGTGGCGTAAACTTATCAATAGGGTACTACAATGAGCATAAGCAATATGAGTATGTAAATATTAAAGAAATGATTACCACTGTTGAAAAAGTTTCTAAGATGATAAGTACATTACCTGAAGAGAAACCAACATTTATCGAAAAAGAATATATTCAGTATAAAAGAAAAAGCAAATACTTTAATTTTTATCAAGGATTGTACGATGTAGGAAAAGAAGAAGAAGATGGATTTGATATAGTGTGTGATGCGTGTGGGAAATTTCACAAGGACACTTCTTCACTAAGTGTATATGGAATGGATTTATGCGATGGATGTCATGGACTATTAGAGATTCCGTCTTAAACGGAGGTGATACATGTTAAAGGACATAAAAGATTTTTATAAGAATGGTTACGGGGTTGAAATAATTGACCCCAATCCTCTTATTTCCTTACATAATGAAAATAAAAAGGAAATAATCAATATGTTTGGAGGTCAAAAGAAAATAGAAATGGATATTGAAACTACAGTAAGTGACAAGGAGTATAGAAAGATTCTTAATGTTTTTTCTAGGAAGTATGAAGGTACGAACGCATTGCTAGGGTTAATAACCAAAGATGAGTTTTTGAATAATAAAATTACTAGTGAGATAGAGTATGGTGAGAAAAAATTCAACAAAGGGATGAAAGTTTCCAAGATACTCAAAAAAGCTGTGAATTATAATCCATATGATTTACAAACTGACTACTCAATGATTATACAGAAGTCGAAGATAGTTGGAAAACTTGTTTTTAGTGTAGATATTTTAGATATGCTTACAATAAGTTTAAATAATAAAAACTGGAGTAGTTGTTTAAATCTCACTGATGGTATTTATAGAGGTGGAACCTATTCTTACCTATTAGATAGTAGCACTTTTGTGGCTTATTTAAAAACAAATACCACAGTCATCAATGGAGTTGAAATAGATGACAAACAGTGGAGGCAATTAGTACACGTCAATGTAGAAGAGTCTCAAGCATTGTTTTCTAAAAATTATCCCTATCAATCAGACATTCTAAGTGTTGCTGTTAGAGAGAATCTTGAGGAGTTGTTATCTAAATATAAGAATTTACAGAACAAATGGATGTTGGTAAGAAAGATGGGAGTCATAAGACAATCGATAAATGATATTGGCATGACTTTTGATTACAATGATATATTATTATCCTCTTCTAAAGAAGAAGATATGAGTGCTATATATCATAAAAAGGGAAGTATGGGACTATCTGTAGACATTGGGATTATGAAAATCCCTTGTCCAATATGTGGCAAAAAACAAATTGATAGCGAAGATATGATTATGTGTAGTAGTTGTGACACTATGGTTAAATGTAAGTCTTGTGGGGAATATAATTGAAAGAGTTATATGACTGAAGACGATATATGTTATGAATGTTTTTAGAAAATAGTATTTGACAAAATTAGATTTGTATGGTATAATTATAGATGTAGAAAATGAAAGTATAAAAAATTAAAGGAGTGATGTAATGTCAGATTTAAGACAGGGTTATAGTTCAGTAGTTATCAAAGGAAAATTAATGGAGAATACTCTCGAGCAAAATATTAGTAAGAGAGATGGTTTCCCCTATATCGCAGGAGACCTATCAATCAAAACAAGTGATGATAATATCGTCAAAGTAAATATGTATGCAGGAAAATTTAAAAAAGCTGGTGGAGAAAGTAAATTGTTCAAGAGTTTCAAATCTATCATGGAAACTTATAAGTCTTCAGCAGATGCAGGAGAAGGGCAAGAGGGAGACAACGTAGAATTTACTAGTGCGGAGTTATCGCCAAATAGTTTTATGGGAAATGATGGAAGTATAGTTGAGAATTACAATGTAAGAGGTGTATTTCCAAACAGAATTAAAGGAGAATTTGAACCTACTGGAACATTCGAAGTTGAAATATTAATTGACTCTATATTTGATGAAATGGATGAGAAAACAGAAATGGAGACAGGGGCTAAGATTATAAAAGGTTATTTTATTGGATATGGAGGAAGTGTTGTGGAGTTAGAATTTGCAGTAGAAAGTCCACAAGGAATAAGTTATGTTGAGTCTCAATATAAAAAAGGTGATACTGTCAAGTTATTTGGTCAAATGAAAAATAAAGAAGTTACTATCACCAAGACAGAGGAAATGGCTTTTGGAGAAGATATTGTTCAAGAAAAAACAGTATCAAAGAAAAGATTGCTTGTTACTAGAGGAACAACACCTTATTCAGATGGTAAAGAGTATGCTATTGAAGAAGTTAAAGAGGCACTTAAGATGAGAAACATCAATTTAAAATCAAAAAGTAAAACATCTAAATCTGCTAAGCCTAAAGCTAAAGAGACTAGTGGTTCTGGTGGTAGTTTCGACCCATCAAACTTTTAGTCAAAAGGCAGTTGTAAGTTATTAGAAAAAATAAAAGGAGTGATTAGATGTTAGATTTAATGAATGTAGAAGAACATATCCCTAGTACCAATCTAAAGGGGTATTCAGTAATGATTTATGGTGAGAAAAAAGTTGGTAAGACATATAATGCAAGTCAATTTCCAAAACCTTTACTATTGGCTTTTGAAAAAGGGTACAGTGCTTTATTCGGAGTAAAGCCTGTTCCAATTAATAAATGAACTGAAGCCAAAGAAGTGTTAAGACAGTTATCCAAAGATAAGGTTAAGGGTCAGTATGAAACGATTATTGTTGATACGGCTGATATAGCTGTAGAATACGTAAAAGAATATATCTGCAACAGAGAGCAAGTTGGTAAGATAGGAGATATTGGATACGGACAAGGTTACGGAATGTATGAAGAAGAGTTTGATAAATTCATTAGAGAAATTCCAAAAATGGGATATGGTTTAGTAATTATCTCTCATGATAAAGATAAAATCTTCACTGATGAAAGTGGTCATGAGTATAACAAAATCACAACAACATTAGACAAGAGAGCTCATAAGGTTGTAACAAGAGCTGTTGATATCTATGCCTATGCTAGAATGGTGACAAACTCAGAAGGAGCTGAAAGTAGAAAATTATTCTTAAGAGGAACAGAGAGATTTGAAGCTGGAAGTAGATTTAAGAATATTAAACCCTTCGTGGATTTCTCTCATGATAGCTTAGCTGAAGCAGTTAAAGAAGCAGTTTTATCTGAGGCAGAGGAAAAAGGAATTAAAGTTTCTGACGAGGTAAAGAATTTAAGAAAAGAAACTGCAAAAGAATATGGAACCTTCCAGGAAGAGAAAAGTAGATTTGATGATTTAACTGGAGCATTTATGAAAGAAGGAATGAAGTTATTAGGTAATTTAGAAGACCCTGATGAAGTTGTTCAGGGCAAAAGAGCATTGTCGGACAAAATAATAACTTTAGTAGAAGAAGAATTAGGAAAAGGAAGAAAGGTTTCTGAGATGAGTAAGTCTCAAGTAGACATTTTATTCCTAATAAATAATAGAATAGAGAATGAATTGAAGTAGTAAAACTGAATAGGAGTATAATGCTCCTATTTTTTTTATTAATGAAGAGGTGATTGAATGGCGAACAAAGTAAAATGTCCAGTTTGTGAAAAACGCTTCTACAAAGAAGAAGTAGACTTTGTAAAAAAAGGAAGAAGGTATTATCACAAAGAGTGTGTAGAAGAACAAGCGGAAGTTGATGAAGCGAATTCCGTAATAAACCATGAAAATATGATAGAAATAATAAAAGAAATATTTGATATAAAATATCCAAGTCCTAGAATACTCAAACAGATAAAAGACTATGGAAAAAAAGGCTATACTTATTTTGGTATATGAAAAACTCTAGAGTATTGGTTTATATTAGAAGGGAATTCTACCAAGAAAGCTCATGGTGGAATAGGAATAGTGCCCTACGTTTATGAGGACGCTTCTATTTACTACAAGAAAATTAAAGAAAGTAAGGAATCTGGCAATCAAAAATTAAACAAAGAACAACACAAGGTAGTTATAGGAAGACCAGACAAGAAAAGTGTTTTTGAGAAAAGAAAGATAGATATGAAAGAATTATAGGAGGTGAGCTTTGAGTAGTTTTAAAGACATAAATATAGAAGAATTATACGACAACAAAGCAGTACTAATGTTATTCGGTGCTCTTTTGAACAATCCAACAACATTATTAAAACACGACAGATTTAAATTAGAGGTATCGGATTTTGTGGCAAGACATCATAGAATTGTTTTCTCTGCGATAAATAATTTAGTTAACTCTGGAGTAGATAGATTAGATTCTATTGCGATAGATAGTTATTTAAACAAGTATCCAGAACAATATGAAATATTTCGGAGCAATAGAGGATTAGAAGCCCTTGAGTTTGCGAAAAACAGTGCTGGTGGAGACAATTTTGTGTACTATTATAATCGTGTAAAAAAGTTCTCTTTATTGAGGGCTTATTTGAAGTCTGGAGTAGACATAAGATTTATATACGACCCAGATGAACTTAATTCAGACAAGAAAGAAAAAATGCAAAATGGTTTAGATAAGATGTCCATAAATGAAATAATTAGTCTAGTAGATATGAAGATAGTAGAAGTCAGACAGAGTTTTGAAATGAGTGCTGACAGCTATGGACAAAGAGCTGGTCAGAATATTGTCGGTTTAATAGATGATTTATTGGAGAAACCTGCAATTGGTCTACCTTTAAATGGTAATTATATAAACGGTATCGTAAGAGGTGCAAGACTCAAGAAACTCTATATGAGAAGTGCACCCACGGGAGTAGGTAAAACACGCTTTAGTGCGGGAGATGCTATAAACTTAGCAGTGGATAAGATTTGGGACTCAAAGAAGAACGATTGAATATCTAATGGTATAAGTATGCCATCACTATTTATTACTACAGAGTTAGAAATACAAGAGATACAAACACTATTCCTTGCTTTTGTTTCAAATGTAAATGAGGCACATATATTAGACGGAGAATATGATGAGGGCGAAAAAGAAAGAGTAATAGAAGCTGCACACATCATAAAGGAAGCTCCAATTTGGATAGAACACTTGTCTAATCACAATATTCAACAGGTAGACAATATGGTAACAAGGCATAAATTAAAACATGACGTTCACTATGTATTTTTCGATTATGTCCACACTACTCTAAAGATACTTGCTGAAATTGCTTCTGCCAGTAGAGGAGTCAGACTAAGAGAAGATAATGTTCTGTTGATGTTTGTAAGTAGATTGAAGAAGATAGCTAATGAATTAGGAGTCTTTATATATACTGCTACGCAAGTTAATGGCGACTGGGATAAAGTAGACCAAGCTACACAAAATTTATTACGTGGTGTTTTTACGCCACTAAATTTCTTATCCGCACATCAAGCGGGGTTTTAATTTAACAAAATTAAAGCTAACGAGGAAGCCTAAGGTGAGAGCTATGGTAATCTCGTGGCATATTACTTAATAATGTATTAAGTAAGTCGCTGTATCGACTATTTCCAGTTAGATGGAAAGTAGGGTTACTATTGATAAGTAACGTAGTTTTAAGTAATTAAGCTACTGAGAACCGAAACAGAAATTCTCTCCTTAGTAGGAGAGTAAGAGATAGTCAGTGCTTGTGGAAACACAAGAGTAACACGGCAAAATCAATGGCAGATTTGAATAACTTTTTATTCGCATCTTAGAAAGGTGTGTTGAAATTGAAAAAAATAGAAGTAAGTAGCATAGAAAGAACAAAAATAGTAAAAATGTACAAGACTGGAAAAGGCACTAGAGAGATTGCAAAGCTATTTCCATTCTCAAGAATTGTCGTAAAAAGAATTTTAAAAGAAGAGGATGTTAAAATGAACAACAAGGTTCCAACGAAATACCATTATAACTACAACACCTTTAAGGTGATTAATAGTAGAGAAAAGGCTTACTGATTAGGATTTTTATACGCAGATGGGTTTGTAAGCGGAAGAACCACTGGAATAAGACTAAGTATTAGAGATAAAAAACACCTAGAGAAATTTGCAACTTTTATTAAAACTAATAAAAAAGTTACAACTGGAGAGCAAGATTCTTTTGGCGTTATTACTGAATACGCAGAAATTAGAATTTATTCTATTGAGATAGTGGAAGATTTAATTTCTCTTGGCTGTGTAGAAAGAAAGTCTTTAATATTAAATTTTCCATCAAAGGAACAAGTTCCTTCAAAATATATGAATGATTTTATTAGAGGGTATTTTGATGGAGACGGAAGCATCTCTACTAATGGTAAGAGTAATGGATTTAAGATTTCAATCATTGGAACAAAAGACTTCTTACAAGTTATAAAAGAGCACTTTGGTCTAAAAGTAAAGTTGTTATCCCAAGGTAAAGTGTGAGAGTTAAAGTTCGGAGGTCAATTAGACATACTATCCTTTGTAAACAGTATATACGACAATGAACCAATTAAGCTCGATAGAAAATATTATAAATCTATGCGAATAAAAAGTAAACTAGAGTCGTCTATGTCAGCAATGACGTAGTTAGGTACTGGTGAACTTACAAATGTAAGGTGTGCTATTAATTTAGTGCTAACGGGGAAACTCTAAGGGAGAAATCCTATGACAATCCCGTGCCAAGTTTAGTTAAAGGTGTAACGACTATCCCAGCCAATAAAGGGAGTAGTTTTAAGGTGTAATTCCTTATTACGAAGAGCCAGTCCCTCCCATCTAGGGAGGTGCAGATATAGTCTAGTCCGTATTAAATATCACGAAAGTGACGGTATAAACGAAGATTGATGTTGGAATCATTGCTTTAGAACCAACAGAAAAAGATATTAAAGCTATATCCCACATCTTAGACGAGAATTTCTTAGAAGTGCCTAATATAGTGTTTCATGTATACAAAAACAGACGTTCTAAGTATAAAGGTGTAAAATTATGGTCGATAGCAGACTTGGGAACGTGTAGAATAACTGACTTATTTGTCACTAATTCGAAATATGAATTAATACCAATGAAGTCAACAGTAATAACTATTGAGAATGAACAGAAAAAAAGACAACAGGGTACAGAGGATGTCCCTAGCGAAACCTTTTAAGTGGGAGGTGCTTAAATGTTCTTTGAAATGAAAGAAGATATAAGAGACATGCTAACTGAGGATGACATCATTGATGTTTTAATATCCTTGGGTAGTAGTTATCCCCAAAGAAGGAAAGATAGTCTTATTTTTCAAACAGTGTGTCACCACCACCCAGGTGATAAGATGAGTTATAAGTTGTATTATTATTTTGAAACTGGGATTTTTAAGTGTTATACAGGAGGTCAAGATGCGTATGATATATATGGATTAATACAAGATACAATGTGGTACAGGGGATATAAAATAAGTTTAGAAGAATCTATAGGATATGTTGTAAATCATACAACTGTAAACTTGGGTTTTGGCATAGAGAAAAAGAGAGAAAGAGACACACAATTTACATGAGATTTCATAGATGAGTACAAAAGAGCAATGGAAGATGGCAAGGAAGAAATACAGGTAATTAAAAAAATACCTAGTCACACATTAAATTTTTACAAAGATGCCTTCTATAAAGGATGACTTAAAGAGGGAATATCTGTAGACTCAATGAAGAAGTTTAATATAAAATATTCAATAACAGATAATAGGGTAGTTATTCCCCACTACGATATAAATAATAATCTAATAGGGATAAGAGGTAGGGCACTTAGAAAAAGTGAAATCAATGACGGATATAAATACATGCCTATGACGATACAAGAGAGGATTTTTTCACATCCTACCTCCATGAACTTCTATGGCATATATAGGAATAAAAAAGTAATACGTAACTTAAGGCAAGCAGTAATTTTTGAATCAGAAAAAAGTGTTCTAAAAGCAGAAACGATTTACCCAAACAATAACTTTACTTTAGCCATGGCTGGAAAAAAGATAAGTAGTCAGCAGATAAAATTATTATTACATTTAAATGTAGATAGGGTTGTTTTGGCTTTAGACAAAGATTACACAGACTTTTACTCAGATGAAGGAGTTGAATGTTTTGAAAATATGCTTGAACTAGCAAACTTTTTAAAGCCTTATTTTACTGTCTTTATAATGGTTGATGAACATGAACTACTAAGAAGAAAACAATCTCCAATAGATGGAGGTAAAGAAGTCTTCGAAGAACTATACCATAAAAAAATTAGAATTTAGGAGCTGATAATATGAAAGGAATTTATAGACCAAAAATCACTAAAGGACTATCTAAGTCTATGGTAGAGATGGATGGTAAAAGCTTCCATTTCTTATGGATAGGTGTTGCGGAGGATTATCTATTTACTGGACAGAATGTTTACAAAGCGCAAGGATTGGAATTCAATATTCCAGAAGAAAGTATTGACTGAATATATCCATTGGAGTTTTTCCAATGTTAAATTAGAAAAAAAAAAGAAGGGTGATTAAATGCAATTTTCATTAGATAATTTAGTAGGACTTTCTAGTTCTATTCAAGAAGATTTACTTTTAAAAAGGGGAGTAAGTCCAGATGACGTTAACATATTTTTAAGTAGAGAAGAAACAAGTGTAGATTATGAAGAAGATAAGTATAGACTAAAGAATCTTAGAGAAACATCTGTGTTCTTAGATAAGCAACTTAGTCAAGGTGACAAAAAAGTAATGATAGTAGTAGACAGTGATGTTGATGGTTATACTTCAGCGTCTATCATATGAAAGTATTTGTATAAAGTCTATAATCTTACTGATATGGATTTTTTTATACACGAGAATAAAGAAGTAGGACTACCAGATGGAGAAGAGCTGGAAGAGATGAAAGAGTATGACTTAGTAATAATTCCAGATGCAGGTAGTAGTCAATATAAAAAGCATAAAGAACTCTCAGACGCTGGTACAAGTATTATTATATTAGACCATCATGAAGCAAGTAAAGAATCTGAATACGCAATGGTAGTTAATAACCAGTTGTCTCCAGACTACAACAATAAATTCTTAAGTGGAGCTGGAGTTGCATTTAAATTTTGTCAAGCACTAGATGACGTAAATAGTATTAATTTCTCAGAACAATTAGTCGATTTAGCAGCATTAGGAATAGCCTCAGATAATATGGACATGAGGTTGAGGGATAATATTGTAATAGTCAGAAGAGGCGTAAAATTAATGAATGATGATATTGAAGGAAACTTATTCATCAAGGCATTAATAAAGAAAAAGAGCTACTCTTTGGGCGACAATGTTTATCCAATAGATATAATGTTCTATATAGCTCCATTAATAAATGCTGTCATTAGACTTGGAAATATGCAAGAGAAGACTATGATGTTTAAAGCATTTATACTAGATGGTAGTAAGGTGATAGGCTCTGGTAGGAACAACAAAGGACAACTAGTATTCATCGAAAAGGAAATGGCTAGAATAGCAGGCAATATTAAGATAAGACAAAAGAAAGCAGAAACTAACGGTATGAAAAAATTAACACAGTTAGTTGAGAAAGACCAATTGGGAAATAAAGTTATAATCTTAAATGCAACTAATGTGATTGAGCGGTCTATGACTGGATTAGTTGCTAATAAAATACAAGACAAATATAATAGACCAACTCTAATACTTTTGAAGAATGAAGAAGACGGTTTGTTCTATGGTAGTGGCAGATGCCCGTCTGGAACAAAATTGAATGAATTTAAGAAGTACTTAAACAATACTGGTCTAGTAGAGTACGCAGAAGGTCGCAGTTTGTAGCCTTAATACACTTTTACCGTTAATCAACGGGGTTTTAATTAAGAATTTAAAGCTAACGAGGAAACCTAAGTTGCTTCGGCAATATGGCAATCTCGTGGGAAGCTTAATATCGTACACGACAAAAGAAAAAAGAAAGGAAATTTCAATTTGAGTAAATACATTTATAAGATAGAGAATAAAGCAAACGGAAAAACTTATATAGGTCAGTCAAGCAGACCTGAAGAAAGGTGGAAAGAACATAAAAGAAGAGCAAGGGCGGGAGACACTAAATTCCTCTATAGTGCTCTAAGGAAGTACGGAGAAGAAGAATTCCTCTTTACTGTTATCGGAGAATATGAAGATTACAATAAAAAAGAAAGAGACTTTATATTATTTTACAGTTCCTTGGTTCCTCTTGGTTATAATATTACTAAAGGCGGAGAAGAACCCCCAATCCACTCTGGAGAAGATAGCATTCACTGTAAAGTCTTGGACGAAGAAATAGAGCGGATACAAAAAGAGCTAATTCAAAGTAAATTGACTATTAAAGAAATATTCAAAAAAAGTAGTTATGATAGTCGTGGTTCAATCAATAGAATTAATCAAGGTATAATGAGATACGACAGTGAATTAATTTATCCATTGCGAGAGACACGATACTCCAAAAGAAAAAAGATTGCAGATAAAATTAAATTTAAGTTGGAGAGTACGCAATTAACTCAGAAAGAAATAAGTAATATACTCAAAGTAAGTAGGACTACAGTCACTGCAATAAATAATGGGCAGAATTGAAAAGATAAAAATAGAAAATATCCAATACGATAATAAGAACCTGTAACGACTATCTCCTTAATAGGAGAGTAGAAATACTATTGATACGTATTTCGAAAAGGGTGTACCTATGTTTAATAGGTAAGAAATAGTCTGTACTTATGGAAACATAAGATTGATACGCATCAAGCAGCATTTGGAACTTGTATAAAACCAGAAAATGTAGAACCATTAAAAGAGCTAAGTAATAAATTATTAAAGGACTACGATTTTGAGAAAGTATTCAGTATAGATTTCTTAATGGACTCCACTGAAGTAAGTAGTGAGTACATCTTTAAATTAAATGATATGAAGCACCTTTGGGGAACTAGATTGAGAGAGCCTAAGATTATGGTATCTAATATTAAAATAGACGCATCAGAGCTACAACTAATCGGAAAGAAATCTAATATTATAAAGATTATTTTTAACGGTGTTGAATATATAATGTTTAGAGCAGAAGAAATAATTGCAAATATACCAGACGGTAATTCTCTTGAAATTAGTTTAATAGGTAAGCCAAACACAAATGAGTGGAATGGCAAGGTTACTCCTCAAATTATTGTAGATGAGTGTGAAATAGAAGCAAGTAACTCTTTCGTTTTTTAAGAAAAAAGTATTGTAAAAATTATAAAATAATGGTATAATATATGTATAAGATAAGAAAAAAAAGAAAAGGAGGTATAAGTGAATTATTTTTCTTCACACAACCATACAGACTATTCCAATTTAAGACTAGCAGACTCTACAAATAAAGTTACAGACTTAATAGATAGGGCAGTAGAGCTAGGATTAAGTGGTTTAGCAATAACAGACCATGAGGTATTAAGCTCACATGTAAAGGCAGATAAATATAGAACCAAGTTAGTAGAAGAAGGAGTTATAGATGAGAGCTTTACCGTGGCTTTTGGAGATGAAATATATTTAATAGATTCACTAGGAAACAATCAACAGTATTATCATTTTATATTAATAGCAAAAGATGAAATCGGTTATGAGCAATTAAAAAAGATATCATCTCAAGCTTGGACCAATTCTTACTATGATAGAGGAATGAGAAGAGTTCCAATAACTTATTCCCAAATAGAAGAAATTATTGGTATAAACAAAGGTCACTTAATGGCTACAACAGCTTGCTTAGGTGGCTTTTTGCCTAATACCTTAATGAGAATGTATAATGGTGAGATAGAAAAATCAGTAGCTCAAGATAGAGTTAAGAAGTTTATCAAGTGGTGTATCAATGCTTTTGAAAAAGATAACTTCTTTTTTGAATTACAACCATCAACATCAGAGGAACAAACTATGGTAAATAGAATGATAAAA
>Ga0306898_1000440_pt1 | contig 16376 bp, 21 predicted proteins | sample AntRauMFilla1564_FD_190424 | JGI IMG/M metagenome (GOLD analysis project Ga0306898, IMG submission 190424) | Saline lake microbial communities from Rauer Islands, Antarctica - Metagenome Filla 1 #564 (v2) (version 2) | ecosystem: Environmental > Aquatic > Non-marine Saline and Alkaline > Saline ...
TGGAAAGCACCAACTTCAGAAACTGGGCGACCCCTCTTGGCAGGTTTATCCGCTAGTTCTTTAAGAACATGACCATGACAAGGAAGCCCCTTACAATGGCAGACAAGCACCTTTCCCCTTAATTCAACGACAGATGTCATTAAATTAGGCTGCGTTTTTACCCACTGTCGAAAAGCCTCCACTGCCCTTAGGTGTTCTGCGTGTTGATCGGGCTTATTCTTGTCGACTTTGCCATCAGGAGCATAATTGCCCCAGTTCGTTTGTCCTTTCGGACGCTGACGATAAAAACGCCCAATATAAACATATCGTCCAGCAGCTTTAGCCTCTCTTACGGCTTGTCTGTCTGGGTCGTATGCCAAAGAACGCACTTCGGTTTTCATAAACAGTTTCCCTTATGTAACCTAACATTCTGCGACTTTTGTCGCTAAAAAGAAGTTTAAGGGCAAGCATGCTGTAACGCTTCTTCTTGGAGGCTACTGCCATGAACAAGTCTGATGCTGCTTTGTCATTGTTGACCACAGGTATGTCCAAGGCCAAGGTCTGTGAACAGCTGGGCATCAGCAGGGCGAGTCTTTACCGTATTCGTGCTGCCTAGGCTGGCGTATCGTAGTAGTAGCGAAGCTATGCTTCTTGGGACCCCTATTTCTGGCGCAGGGGTTTTGCCGCCAAGGGTTTCCCACTCAGAATCCAAGGTAAGAAATTAGTTTTAGTTGCTAGCCTCAGACACCCGAATGGGCAGAAACCACTGGTCTGGCGCCTAGACACAGGCGAACGTCAAACACGATAGTAGGCTGTCAGAGGAATGTCTCTTGCCTGCTTGCCGCCTATCAGTTTAACGTTCAAAGTCACATCATCGGATGAACTTAAAAACTATGTGGTCCTCATGACGCCTATTCTTGTACAAGTTATTAATCTGGACAGGTCACCCGAAAGGCTGCTTGCAATTGGAAACGATCTGAATCTGGCAGGTTTGCCATGGTCTCGGTTGCGTGCCGTCGAGCCTGACACAGATTATGTGACGGCAATAGAAGTTTACGATAACGCCCGTGCCAATTACCTTTTCGGGCGCGACCTGACCCGTGGCGAAGTAGGGTGCTTTTTAAGCCATCTTGAGGCTTTGCGCGCATTGAGCCAGAGTGGCTGCTATATTGGCCTGATCCTTGAAGATGATGCACAGCTTTTTCACGATGCAGCGCCAATGATTGCCGAGATTTCTGCCGCTTTGAATAGTAAGGCACCACATTGGGCTTGCGTAAATCTCAGCTATACAACGCACCTTCGACGTCGCTCGGTTGCATCTTTTACCGACAATACGCTGTACAGGGCCTATCAGTTTCCTCTGCTGGCGTCCGCGCTGATTTGGCGAACGGAACAAGCAAAAGTATTTGTTCAATGGTGCGAAGCCACAGGTATTTATGCTCCATTTGATAATCAACTGCGCGACTGGATCGCGTTGGGATATCATGGGATGTCATGCCAACGTCCACCTGTTCAGTTGCGCGCGTTTCCATCAACAATCGCTGACAGGCCCAGCGCGACATGTGCAAGCGGCGATGTGCCAAGGCAAAATAAATTCTCGAAATATGAGCTGAGGCAAAAAGTGCCATTGTATTGGCGCAGCGGAGTTTCGTATCTGACAAGACGCTGAAATCGTCGTCCTTGACATACTGAAACCCGTACCAAACCCTCTCAATGGTACCCGCCCGCAAAGCCATGGCACTGCTCCAGTCACTACGCTTAAATGTTACGGGGCGACGCTACTCGGTTAGAGACCTGCCCAGTGTTTCGTGTCTTCTCACAGGTCACTCAGTGCCACTCCCAAGTGTCCCAGTTGATCGCCTCAACAGCCTTAATCAGTGCCTGTGGCTTCAATCCTGCCATGTAGCTCTTCATATGCACGTCCTTCCCAAGACTGTGACCCACGATGGAGTAAATTGCCTTGTCGGGTATCCCCTCAGGGGAGTTGTGCAGCATGGTGACGACCGAGGTAAAGAAGCGTAGCTGAGCTAATATGCGGAATTGGTGCGACGTGACCTCACCAGCCACTCTCATGGACGCTTGTAGGGCATCTGAGCGCCTCTCAGGGGTACTGTTGCGACCAGTCAACGCGATTGATTGCCAGACTCATCTCCTAGTAAAGCGACTATACTTCTGAAAATCTCTGATAGTTGGAACCTAAGCTAACCTATCGATTGGAACCTAAGAGTACTACTAACATACTGTTTTTTATAAGGTTGAGTTAACCGGTGATTAACATGGCACACACCCTCTTGCTCTATATATCCTTATATGTATGGGTATAGCTGAAGTTGTGAACCTATTTTGGAACCTACATGACGCGCTCTTACCACCCTAGTCGCTTGGTGTCTCGTAAGGGGCGTTGGTATGTTTCGGTTACCAAGCCAGTTGAACTGCAGTTCGGAAGTGACCGGCAGGCAAGACGTTCTACTGGCACCTCTGACAAGAAACAGGCTCAGTATCTCCAGCATCGACTGACCGAAGAAATCTACTCTCAATTTGACAGGCAGCTTGGTCGAACCGACCCAGTGTTTGAAGCCCTGCGACCCACTTTGGAGGATCATGGGGTAAACACCCGACAGTGGTATCAGGACGGATTCGTGATGCATACAGCCAGAGGGTCCGAGACAATCGCATCGCGCCTATCAGGGCTGCAAGGCATCACTCTTGCGGCTGATGGAATACCAGCGCAGTCAGCCCATGTCGTTGAGAATTGGAAGGCGGCTAATCACGTGGAGCTTTGCGCCATGGTGTCGTCAGGGTTTGGTCATCCCATCCCAGCATCGGTTCTCACCATGCTTGCGTCTGAAGATCGTGCCGCCGTCTTGGCAAAATCTGAGCCATCGGAACTACCGGCTCATTTTCTTGTGCAACTGGCGAAGCGTTTACCTGAGGCGATGGCCAAGAACTTCATCAATGCATCCAGACTTCACTCATCGGTTGTTTTGGGTAAGGATACCTCAGCCATGGCAACTATTGCTGTGGGGAACCCAACTATAGCTCACATCATCGAAGATTATTTGCCAAGCCGACCTGAGAGATCACGTCGGAATGACAGGATGCAGTTGAACAAGTGGCTTGCAGATAAGCTGGGTAAAAAACCGCTTTCTCAGATCGACCAATTTGACCTTTATGAATTCTTTGAGGGGCAAGGCGAAAAGCTATCCAAGAGCAGCATTGGTGTGCTGAAGGCTGCTATGTCCAACGTCTTTAACTGGGCCACCAAGCAGCGAGACCTCGGCATAAATACCAATCCGCTGAGGCTTCTAGATTTGAGCGAGTATGGTCATGATGGCGTCGAAAAGCGTCCGTTTTCACCCGATGAACTGCTCAGGCTGTTCAAGCTCGAAATGACACCTGACGATTGGGTAGCACTAGCAATCCTAATTACGACGGGCATGAGAGGCGGAGAGTTGATGCAAGTGAACGAAATAAAGCTACACAACGGCATCAGGCACTTTGACCTCCGCTACATCCCGGCAGCCAAGACGAAAGGTAGCCGTCGTTTGGTCCCTATTAGAGATGGTCTTCAAGTCACACTACCGCTGCAAACCAACCAAACACGATTGAACGCCATAGTCCGCAAAGAGTGGCCTGACGACCCAAGTGTTAGCCTCCATAGCCTGCGTCACAGCTTCAAAGACCTACTGCGTGATTTGGAGGTCTCAAAGGAACTTAACGACTATATCACTGGGCATGGACAGGGGGATGTTGCGGGCGAATACGGGATTGGACCGTCACTGGCCAAACGGCATGAGATTATCAATCGAATTGAACATCCTTGGCTTTCGTCTGGCTCTACGTCGTAGACAATTCTATCGGCAGGCTACCCTGCGTCCCTACTGTGATTGCCAAATAAAACTGTAAATAGCCCAGCGACCCCGTAAAAGAGGTACATACAGCGCCATAACCGCTATTTCCTTACAAGGGTAGCCAAACGCACGACAAGCGCCCTAAGGTGCCTCTGAGGGCTTTTGTGGGGATGCCTGATTCTTGGCAGGTTTACCGCAATTGACCATTGGCATTTGAGCTATGGTCGATACTGTCATCACCACATATCCAGCGAAGGTCACCGATGGCAAATTGTGCAGATTGCGGCAAGAAGTTTGGCTTCCTTGAGAGCGGTATTGGTGGTCTTTGCGCGACCTGTGCATATCTGGCGAATGTTGACCCAGCGACAGCGGCACAGATTGAGAACAATTATTTGACCAATGCCGAGATCGAAGCAATCGTTCTCACAACAGAAACAGCCCCCAACCTGAACATCACCAAGCGCATTGAGATCGTCACTGCTGAGTGCGCCTTTGGTATGAACATGTTCAAGGATTTGTTTGCTGGCGTCAGGGACATCGTTGGCGGCCGATCTGAGGCTGTGCAAAAGACCATGCGGGATAGCCGAAAGACAGTCCTCTACGAGCTTAAGAAGGAAGCATATGAGGTCGGGGCTAATGCCGTGGTGGGTGTTGATCTAGATTATGTCGAGCTATCCAATGTGGGTAGCATGGTGATGCTGGTGGCTTCTGGAACGGCAGTGGTAATCCAAGAATGAAAAATACTTATTTAAGCGGAGTTATAGTTGCTGCGAGCATTACTTTGGGATCGGCCGCTTCAGCGGATATTTTCAGCGATTGTGCAGAGGCCATAGAGCGCGACGACATCGCTGCCGTCCGAGACATGGCTCTGGATATTCAGCAGATGGCCTATATTTCTCTTCGCAGGCAAGCTGCTGCGGACATTTGCGTCTCAGTGGGCATTGGTGATGTTCCTTTGGCGGAAGCAGAATCTATGCAAGCCGAAAGAGCTGCACAACAAGAAGCAGAACGTCTAGCGGCCGAAAAAGAAGCAGAAGCACAACGTGAGGAAGCGCGTGTGGAGGCAGAGCAAGAAGCAGAAGCCGTCAGGCAACGAATTTGTGAGCTTCAAGAGGTGTTCACTGAAACATATCAGACCATTCAACTGGCTGAACAGGCCAAGCAAGACCGCGTTATTGAAACTTTAGGCGCAACAGTTGAAGCGTGTAATTCATTGTTTGCGACGAGCTATGACTGAATCTGGTGTTTTGGCGGTTTGAAGGTTGGCGGCGTATCTGGTTGATTTGTTGTTGGAAGACAGCAGCCCAACCGAAGGAGATACACCACCATGGAAACGACTAACATTGTTGATTTTGCGCGTCGAGACGGGATCACGGACGCGCTGACGGATTTGCTGAGAACGGGGGCGCAGCAATTGATCGCAACAGCAGTTGAAGCTGAACTTGCCGGTTATCTGGCTCAATTTTCCGACTTGCGCACTGAAGCAGGTCACGCGGCTGTCGTGCGCAACGGGCATCATCCGACCCGGCCCTTCCAAACCGGCATTGGCCCTGTGAGCGTACGCATTCCGAAGGTTCGATCCATCGACGGCACACCGGTGACATTCCGGTCTGCCTTGGTGCCACCCTACGTGCGCCGCACCAAAACGTTGGAAGCGGCCTTGCCCTGGCTCTACCTCAAAGGGATTTCCAGTGGCGAAATGGGCGCGGCCCTCAAGGTTCTTCTGGGCCCTGACGCGGCGGGACTGTCGGCGAATACGGTCTCACGCCTTAAGCGCGATTGGGCCAAAGAATACGACGGCTGGAGAGACGCGGATCTGGACGACGAACCAATCGTCTATATCTGGGCTGACGGTGTTCACAGCGGCCTTCGGGGCGAGAACGACAAGCTCTGTGCGCTTGTAATTGTTGGCGTCACGGCCCGTGGCAAGAAGCGCTTCCTGGCAATCGAAGATGGGGTGCGCGAGTCTACGCAGAGCTGGCGTGAGGTTCTGCTCAACCTCAAAAGCCGGGGAATGAATGCTCCCAAACTGGCCATCGGAGACGGTGCCATGGGGTTCTGGGCCGCGCTCGACGAAGTGTATCCTGAAGTCCGCCAGCAGCGGTGCTGGCAACACAAAACGATGAACGTGCTCAATTGCTTGCCCAAGCTGTCTCAGCCAAAGGCAAAAACATCAATCTACAATATCTGGCAGGCTGAGACCAAGGCGGATGCAGAAAAGGCGTTCAATCTGTTCATCGAAACCTATGAGCCAAAATACCCCAAGGCGGCGCTGTGCCTACAAAAAGACCGCGAAGAACTCATGGCATTCTTCGACTTTCCTGCTCAACATTGGCAAAGCATCCGCACCAGTAACCCAATTGAATCCGCCTTTGCCACGATCCGGCACCGCACCAAGCGCTCAAAAGGCTGCCTGTCACGCGACGGAATGCTGCACATGATGTTCAAGCTGGGACAATGCGCTGAGGAAAACTGGCGGAAGCTACGCGGCTTTGACTACCTCGCCAAAGTCATCACAGGCGTTACGTTCAAAGACGGAATTGAAACTACCAAACCCAGCCAGATCGCCGCATGACCGACAAGCCTCAAACACCAGACTCGACAATAGCTCCTCAGGGGAATGTTGGCTGTAGTATCCTCCGAGGGAATATGGCGCAGGCGCAAGCCGAGCAAACTCGTTTGACCCCATGGTGGAAATTAGCCTTTTGAAAAAAACGACAGCAAGGTGATAGGCGACGCCTCATGATGTTCGATCTGATACGGGTGCTGATAGTATTAGGGCGCTCCACTTCAGCGAACCAGAATGCTATCTAAGGCTACTCACTGCCATCATTATATCCGACTATTTTGATAGGATATAATCCTTTTAAATTCACTCAAAACACTGATTGCCTTATCGTATGCCACCTGCTGGACTGCCGACAACATGAGGTGATCCAATGACAGATGAACTTCCCAAAATTGACCGTTGGAACTCAGAGCCGTTGGATGTTCACACATGGTCGGACCATCCTGAAATAAAGCGACTATGCGACGACCTGTATGATTATGCCAATCTGGCAACATTAGAGCCAAAAGGTAACCGAAAAGCCAAGCGCACAGTCAAAGAAAGCCTCAGGGTCCTGATCCTTGATCTCTACGTAAAATGGCTGAAAGACCCGTCCATCAGCATCGGTTTTAGCAAGGGTAAAGACGCATATACTGTTGGCAGCCGATATAACGGACTGTTCATTCCTAGAAAGATTATTGAGGTTGAAGAGCTTCTTGTCCAAGCAGGGTACGTTGAGGAATTACCTCACTTCCACAAAAAAGGTGGACAGGGCAGAAGCTATACAACACGGATTAGGCACACAGAAGCACTTGATGGCTTATTCAATCAGTTGACCATCGACGTTCATGATATTGATACTCACGCAAATGAAGAGTGCATCATCCTTCACGACAAGTATGTCGATGACCCAGATGACGACACCAACAGAAAGATTGAGTATAATAACAAAGACCTTAGCCCTGATGAACTGGCCCTTGTAGATACAATCAGAGGTCAGCTTCAAGCCTACAACAAGCTCCTCAAGCATACCTTTATCGACATACCCAGTTACACCTCCTCGACCTTCACTCGCACGATAAAGAATGGGCCATATGCAGGTCGTAAGCAGACCATATCCCTTGGCCCTGACAACAAGTTCGTGATCCGTGTTTTCAACGGTGGCATTGCAGGTAGGTGGAAGCGTGGAGGTCGCTTCTATCGTGGTTGGTGGCAACAGATCGACAAAGAAGACCGCTGCAAGATTTACATCAACGACAAACCAACGCTGGAGGTAGACTTCAAAGCCTTCCACCCCAACCTTTTGTCGAATGAACTTGGAGTGAAGCTGTCAGGTGACCCATATGACCTTGGGGAATTGATACTGCCAGAAGTGATAACGACAAAAGAAGAACAGAGAGATTACGTGAAGCTGTTAGTCCTGATGGGGATCAATGCCGACAGCGACAAGAAAGCCTATCAGGCCTTCCGTAACAGTGATCGTAAGGACAAGCTGGGACAAAGCCTGACAGACATACAGCTAGGTGCGCTTCTGGATGCCTTCCTCGACAAACACCCTCAGTTCAAAAGAGTTCTGAATACAGGGCAAGCCCTAAGGCTAATGAATATCGATAGTCAGATTGCCAATATGGTGTTGGATCACTTTACGAATAAGAACATCCCAGTTCTCTGCATACATGACAGCTTCATAATTCAATATGACAAGGAACCTGAACTTCGTCGTATCCTAGATCAAGCCACTCATCAGGTCACTAATTACACCGTAAATCACGACATTAAGAATGAGAGAAATACCCATATAGGTAAGGTGACTGGCAACATTAAAGGCTATGAGGAACCTGTAGTAGTCGAGTTCTATACGCCTATCCGTGTTACCCCAACTAGTCACTATCTTGATCGGAAAGCTAAGTTTACCAAGTGGCTAGAACTATCTAGTAGTAACCTGTCCAAGTGAGTGTAGTGGTGAGAAACTAGGGGCAATTCTATGGCTCTCCCATTACTAGGACAAATAGAGATTTACTGTCCAAGAGGGGCAATATGAAACTTGAGTTCCACCACATCAATTATGTCGCAGAAGACGTCGATAGGCTGCATGACTTCTACACGCAGGTGCTTGGCCTTGATGATATCCCGATCCAGTCATTCCCCCGACCTGACGCCACATCTAGCAGTGGCTATGATGGTAAGATCAGGTTTGCCACAGACGGTAAAATGCAGATGCACTTGGCAACCAAGGACCTGACTGTCGCGTTCAAGAACAGGGAGGTGATCAATCCCATTGAGAGGGGACACATCGCCTTCCGAACAGATGACATTGCAGCGTTCATGGCACTTTTAGATAGCAAAGGTGTTTACTACTCAGACTATGGCACTGCGTTTGCCAAAGAATGGCATCAGGTGTTTTTCCATGATCCTGAGGGCAATGTGATCGAAGTCCATCAGGCTGTGGGCTGAGCGACAGAACGCCAAAACTGAAAGATACCGGTCACGGCCTCAGGGATAGCATCGGCAGCCTCACCTAGTACTTGTTGCAGCTGCTCGTGCGGTATGCCCATCACTGACTGGCCGTTGTCGTCCATCATATGCACCATGATAGGCGTAACCAGATGTCCGTCAGAGCCGCTCTCCGTCAGCCTCAGCCACTCCTTGGGGCGCAGGGCAACAGCATCCATAAAGCCCTCACACCAATCCATTGCAATCACATGGCCTGCCTTGGCTTCCCAGAAGATTGGCTCAACCTCAGGTTCAGGTAGGGTCAGCCCGTCCAAGATGTTTTCGTACAGATCAACGATGATTTCAAGAATATGGGGTGGCAGCTTTGTTGCCCGCTCGCCCATGGCAGTACTCAGCCATTCGTCTTGTGGGATCGTAACAGGGGAACATATGACACCATGCAGAAACCCATCCAGATCAGACAACATCATACAATCATCGGGGCTGTCATCAGACGACAGGTAGGTGTCCAGACTTTCGAGGTCGATTTCATCTGACATACTGGAACCAGCTCCTAGTTGTTGCCATACTCACCAAATGACACTTTGGTAACAGACATGGACTAATGCGCACCGTGAACAAGCACATCAACAAAATATTTGTCGTTGTCATTACGTTTGCTTTGATCGCCAAGGCGTACGTCATTTTAGCATCATAGGCGTTTCAGAATGGTGTCGCACCTCATGGTTCAAAGGCTGGAAGCAATACCCAACTCGAAGATCACCATCACCTGCGGTGGGTGTCAGCACAAAGTTGAACATGAAGTAGCAAACCTATTGCTGGTAGTTGATGGCAAGACCACGACACATGAGGTTCGTACCAGAGCTACCTGCCCAAAGTGCCATCAGGTCGGCAACAATACATACAAAGTGATCTGAGCTGTTGTCTGGTACATCACAAAAAGTACCCGCTCTGAGCGTGATCTGCGGTTTCTTGCTGTGTCGCTCGAACCTATCGAAAGTTGTGACAAGATATCGACCAGTGACGCCATGACCAAGCTATCAGCCATCAGCGGCCATGTGATCTATTTATACTGCCGTTGTGGCCACTCTGCTGGTCTACCAGTGCTGGACCTGTTGAAGACCCTACCAGAGGCCACCACGGTATCTCAGGTCGCTCAGGCGGCGCGGTGTAAGGGCTGTGGGGTAAAGGGCAACATCGTCTCCACTCGCATCGTTTTCGCTGTGCCTGAGTGATGATCTATGAAGTCGTAAGCTGCCAGTGATATGGTACTAGAAATTTTAAATTAATGGTACTAACTTGATTTTGAGGCAAATGCACAAATCATTGTAAATCAAATACTTAAGTTGCTTACAGGGCTGAGTATGAGTCCGTGTGGGGGCACCATTTACACCCAAATAATACTTATTTTGTTGACTTTACGAGCTAATTCCCCCGATTTGGTACTAAGAGATGGTACTAGGTTGGTACAAGCAGTGCGACTGGTCAGACAAAAGAACGGCATGAAGCGGTCATCGACTGGATACTATTCCTTTCGTAAGCAGGTACCTGCGACTTTAAGAAGTCTGTGGGGTAAGCGTGAGGTAAAAGTGGCGCTTGAGACCAAGGATGAGGCGACTGCTTTAAAGCGGTGCTCATTGGTGTTGGCAGAGTTTAACGCCACGAAGCTGAGGCTGACAAAGATGCTCGAAGGCGCTCATGATTTGACGCCACAAGACATTCGTAACATTGCAGACAGTCGAGTTCGTAAATGGGGTCTTCATCCCGATCAGGCTCCTGTCTTGAAGGCTGGTCATACAGATGACGAATACGTTGCGTTTAAGGACGCTGAGCAGACGTATTTGGAGGGTCGAGACATTTACTACGGGCTGGCTGCGGATGCTTTGATTGACGACGCTCAACTTGAAAAAGATTATCAGAGTGGCAGGTGGGCAGAACCCAAGTATCGAACGCCATACAAGTCACAGAGTGCTGCCACGATTGAGAGTGTAACGGAGGGCATCGTCTCAGGTGCCATAGCGTCTACGACAACACCGACCTTAAAGACCGCCATGGTCTCTTATCTTGAGTTCTATGCTGAAAAGAACATTGGTGGAAATGCGCGTACTATCCAGTCTCAAACGACCAACACCAAGCGTGTGCTGAGCCAGTTTGCAGCTTTTATTGAGGGTGGTCGCGCTGTGAAAGGGTTTGATCGCCTTGTTACAAGTATCACTGTTGAAGAGGCCATCGGTTTCAGGCGGTATTTACGGGAGCAGCACCCAAATACAGCGACTGGAGACAGTAACCTTCGTTACCCGAGCGCAGTGTTTTCTCATATCATTGAGAAGGGGCAGGGGCTGTATATCGGCAACCACCTCATGCGTAACCCATTCGCCAAACTCCGCAACAAGAGGCGTGAGGAGCAATTTACGAAGAAAAAGTGGCCTTTAAACCCAGACGAGTTTCGCAGGTATGAGACAGCGGCCTGTCAGGCTGAGGATCATGTCAAATTACTTGTATTGTTCCTGTTGTACACGGGATGCAGAGTGAGCGACGCATATGGGCTTGAGGTACGGGACGTGAATCTGACGGAAAACATCCCAACAATGTACCTCAGACATAACGGCATCAGGCGACTTGATAAGGACGGTATCCAAGCAAACATTCCCTTGGTTGGTCCCCTCCTAGATGGCCTTAGGAGCTACAAGATGTCTAATAACCCAAACGACCCAATATTCCCTGAGTTTGCCAACATTACATCTGGTCGTGATAGAGCTTCGGCGGAGGCTAATAAGGTGCGCAAGCGGGCAGGTATTACGAGAGATGGCGTAACCGCGCACAGCGCCCGGCATACGTGGCAGGACAGGTTGGACGCTGCTAGAGTACCCATTGCCGAACGAGACTATCTCATTGCGCACAAGACTAAGCAGAGTAGTGCAGTGGCACAGGCTTATGGTTCAGCTTACCCAGCTAGGAATATGCTCCAGAACCAGCTTGCTGCACTCGCTTGCACGGACTGGGGTGATTTTCGCACGTAGATATCTTATCAAACGTCTGATGGGGCATGCCCAAGACAACCAGAGCTTTGGGAATTATTCTGATGGGTTGGTGTTCGAGGAGCTGAGGTTAGCAATCAATCGCGTGGATTGGTCGCAACAGTACCCCTGAGAGGCGTTCAGATGCCCTACAGGCGTCCATGAGAGTGGCTGGTGAGGTAGCCGCACCAAGTCCGCATAGTAGCTTAGCTACGCTTCTTTACCTCCGTCATTACCATGCTGCACAACTCCCCTGAGGTAAAAAAAACTTGTTTTAGTAAGGAAGTCAGGAGATTGTTAATCTAGAAGGATAGCCACGTTGGCATTGCCGGACTAGTAATTGGAAAACAAATGAAACTATCTAAAGTTATTGTTTTATCGTCTTTTGCGCTGATTGCGGCATGTAGTAGTGCGCAAAAGTCTTCTGAGGTGACCCCAGCATTCGTTTCGTCAACTAAATATAGCGGTGTGTCTTGCAACAATCTACGCAGCGAAAGCGAACGGCTTCGCTCAAGCGTCTCAAACTTAGAGGCGGGCGTAGATAAGGCCTACAGTGAGGACAAGACGATGGAGGTGGTAGCTTGGGTACTATTTTGGCCCGCTGCGCTCGCGATGGATGGAAATGATGCAGAATCGAAGCAGTTAGCGGAGGCCAAGGGTGAAGCCGAAGCGATACGTTCTGAAATGCTGCGTAAAGGCTGCCGCCTGTAAGCTGCAAGATGCGGTGGGTGTTCCATCAAGCGTTTCTCTTGGAGCGCCCACTTAATACACACAACCTTTTTTGCCATGATTGACTGTTAACCCTATGATGTTCGAAGTTGTTGATGCGGGCCTGCCTTGGTTCAGATTGCTACTTTGAGGCGGTTGGGGTGCGTTATGCAGCCAAGCAACGAATTTAACGCGCTAACATCCTCGTCTAATCCCAAAGCTTCGTCTTTGGACGTGTTAAAATTATCATGCAGCTATCGTTGAAACCGTTGCTAGCCCCATAAGGACTGAAACTACGCGGGTATCAGACGGACAGATCGGGACGATACTACTAAGAGATTGAACCGATCACACCCGCCTGTCCTGACACGCCCATCTTTCTCAAGAAGATGTTGATGTTCTCTCGAGCGGCACCCTCGTTGGCTCTTTGCAACCTTTCTACACCATAGAAAGCCTCGGAAAATTCAGCTACATACACTGATGTTATAGTCTCGTCGAAGCGAACGTTACCTTGATCATCTATTAGGTTATACCGGACTGTCATCGAAACACGCATATCAATCCCAATTAGGGGCTGATCCAAAGACAGAATATCACCCCGAAGTGAATATTGTCCTTGGTCAGAGTACAGACCAGCCTTTCTTATTGAGGTCTCTAGGGCAGCCTGAAAACTCGCCTTGGATATTTTGGATGCAAGAGCCGGGTTTGTTTCTTCACCACCATAGCCTGAGACCTGTCTAATATTCTGCTTGTAAGGACTTGATGGCCCTATGATGCCAATTTGCCCTGGGATCATAGCCTGCTGGTTAGCTGGCTCAGCGCAGCCTACCAAAACTAGAGGTAGCGTAAGCAACAAACTTACACTTCTTTTTGAAAAATAATCTTTATTCATTTCTGCTCCATTTAGGGCTGTTTCTGTAGTTTTTGCCAGATAGCATGCTGTATGATGCTATGGTTTCCTGTATCGGCTACCGGTACATACCTGGCACCGGGCAAAGCAGTAGGTCTTGGAGAAATCAAGGGTTCTTATCACCGAAAAATGGACACTGATTTCGGCAATGGCTGCGAACTTTTTGAAAGCTTCAATGTTAGGGCGTGTTGCGCACAAAAGCATCTTATCAGGGAATTATTCGCATATACTTTGTACCTTCTAAAGTGGCTCCAATGCGTAGTCCTGTTTGCCCAAACACAACGGCAATGACGGGAGAGAGTGATGTAGTGGTTTCCGCTCTCAGCATCTCCGCTCGATCTCTAAAGACATATTCAACATCCGCTCCTAAAGCCCAACCCTGCGAGGCGCGAAAATCCTGAAGTGCCTCTTGTGTCATAAAGAACAGAACGTGGCTGAACTGCTGCGCGCCAATCTGGAAACCTGCACTGCCCGATGTGGCAGAGTAGTAATCAACCGTAGATTGCTCAACGCGCAAAGCTCCCTGACCGTACGATCCACCAAATCCAAAGCCAATTTCTGTCACTACTGGCATTACGAGGATGCCTGAGGCTTGTGATGCAAGCTGCTGTGTACCAGGTACGGCTTCATATATAGCGTTTAGGGTCGAGTTAACGCGTTCGTCGATTGTGGCCGCACCTGTGCCACCAAGGCCATTCCCACAGGCCGCAACGGTAGTAGATATTAACCCAAATGAGAAACAACGTCTTGAATAAATTGTCATCTAATTTTTGCCTGCATGCTGTGAAATGGAAATTCTTAACCTGTATAGACGAATTTGTAATTCTTGCGGCCGTCAATGTCATTACGCAATCTGGTTCAGACCGAAGTTTGCGATCTGAAGTGGTCTGGCAAATTCGGACAGCATGCTAGGTGTTTGATCCCACGGTTTGATGGTGCGATCCTGTCTCAGGAATGGAAGGAAGGGGTAATCCCCCCATTTTTAACGGGGTGCGGTCGTAGAACTCATGCGGCCATTTTCAGTTTCATGGCGGGTGTTATGCCGCCGATGCCCATGTTGGGCCGGTCGTTGTTGTAAGTCCATAACCATTGCGTGGCGTGATCTTGAGCCTCCTCGATGCTTTCAATGATGTATTGGTCCAGCCATTCATGTCGAACGGTGCGGTTGTAGCGTTCGATATAGGCGTTCTGCTGAGGCTGACCGGGTTGGATGTGCTGTATGGTAACCCCATGTTTCTCGGCCCATTTCATCAGTTTTTCGCTGATGTATTCGGGGCCGTTGTCGACCCTTATGGTGCCGGGCTTGCCACGCCATTCGATGATGCGGTCGAGGCTCCGTATGACGCGCTCGGCTGGCAGCGAGAAGTCGACCTCGATCCCCAAGCCTTCCCGATTAAAGTCGTCCAGCACGTTCAGCAGCCGGAATGCCCGGCCATCTCAGAGACGAGAGATGGCCCCGTCACTTTTTTCCAAGGGCTTCCTTCAACAAATCCGCCTGCATGCTCAGGTCCGCATACATCCGCTTAAGCCGACGGTTCTCATCTTCCATCGCCTTCATCTGGCTGATCAGGGATGCATCCATCCCGCCATACTTCGACCGCCATTTGTAAAACGAGGCATTGCTCATGCCATGTTCGCGGCAAAGTTCGGCCACCGGCACACCGCCTTCGGCCTGACGCAAGATCGCGATAATCTGAGCCTCTGTGTATCTGCTTGTCTTCATTCAAAATCTCCTCGTTCATCTTGCCGAGAAAATTCTACTTATGCAGCCCCTTACTTTCGGGGGGGATTACCGGTGGAACCTCATATATAGAGTTTCGGATGCCTCCACGCTAACGGTTAAGCTGCGCCAAGTTGTCGGATCGTAAGCGACATGAAAACTAATTTCTTGTCAGCTTCGCTGATAGTCCAATTGAAAATTGGGTCTTGGATATTCAGGTGCAAACCAGCCCATGCTGATTCTTCCGTGTATGATCCTGAGGGTCCCACTCAAGCTGCTTCAGTATTCAATATCCTGTGAACAGACATTCGGCTGATGCCTAAACTTTCAGCAATCTTGTAAGTGCTGTTACCCTCAGCCTTCAACTGGTGGACCTTCACCCTATCAATGCGCTTCTTGGTTCCTTTGTAGAGGCCCTTAGCCTTTGCCTTGGCTATTCCCTCAGCTTGTCGCTTCTTGATGATGTTACGTTCAAACTCAGCGAAGGCACCCATCATCTGTAGCTGTAGCTTAGCAAAGGCATCGTCTGCATCAGCACTAAATGTCAGTCGTTCAGACAAGAAGCTGATAGTGACGCCTTTGTCGTTCAGTGTGCTTATGATGTCCTGAAGGTCCCTGAGGTCTCGTGCTAGCCTGTCTATGGAATGCACAACAACAGCATCACCTTCACGGGCATATTCAATCATGGCCTGTAGTGCTGGTCTGTCCTTAGCTGACTTACCTGACAGCTTCTCTTTAAAGACCTTATCGACTTGTCCAAGGTCCTGACGGTCTAAGTTCTGACCTTCGCTTGAAACACGCTTGTACCCTATCACTGACATAGCAGTCCCCTTTTGGTAACATTTGATACTAGACTGCAGTGATTCTAGTCACATCAGCAAGTGAAATAAGTCTATTGTTACCCCACAAGCAGTAACACAGTAACAGCACCAATACCCTACACCCCATGTTACTGTTCAAATAGAGCAGAGCCAGCAACCACCATCTGTGAAGGAACATTCAACTAGCTAACTGGCTTTCACACTAAGCATGTTGCTGCGCTGACAGTGCTGATTGAGGCCCTCAGGGGAGAGCTATGACTGAATCTGGTGTTTTGGCGGTTTGAAGGTTGGCGGCGTATCTGGTTGATTTGTTGTTGGAAGACAGCAGCCCAACCGAAGGAGATACACCACCATGGAAACGACTAACA
>Ga0306898_1000446_pt1 | contig 16254 bp, 17 predicted proteins | sample AntRauMFilla1564_FD_190424 | JGI IMG/M metagenome (GOLD analysis project Ga0306898, IMG submission 190424) | Saline lake microbial communities from Rauer Islands, Antarctica - Metagenome Filla 1 #564 (v2) (version 2) | ecosystem: Environmental > Aquatic > Non-marine Saline and Alkaline > Saline ...
TAACTCAAGCGTGTCCACACTATAATCCTTTGGTAGTGCCGGTGCCAATAGGTGTTTTTTTTGTAAACCTTTTATGGCCAGGGTTGCTGGAAGTTGTAAAGGGATCACCCATGTGCTTTCTTTCCACCCCGCGGTATCTGCACCTTCTGTATCTAAGAGCGTATCCCAAGTTGTCCCGTCATTGGAACCTAACACTTTAAAGTATCGTGGGTTATAGTATTGCGTATACCACCTGAAAGCCTCGATGGCTTCGGGGGTGTCCAGCTCCACCTGTATCCACCAAGTACCATAAGTTCTTACATACATATAATTTCCTGTGCTGCCATCAAAGACATTGCTTGGATCACCCTGGCTTGAAGTGTGTACCCCTTGAGGTGTTATGAAATTACTACCTATAAGACACTCCAGCTCATATATTCTGTATCTATCGTAGTACCAAGAACGTGTGTTAAATTCCCACCTATAGAATTTGTATTTTTTCTTTGCTGAGAAATCTAAGTCATTGAGGGCCTGTGTAAACTTGATGGTGACTTGGCGGCCTTCTCCTTTACTCATTGTATATCACCTCCACTTCTGGCAATGGTATGAACAAGGGTACCAGGTTGTCAGGTAGGAATGTTTTACTAAACAGGTTGTAGGTATAGCCTGCTTCATTTAAACCTGACACAGTTATGGTAACTGTTCCGAAAGCATTGTTCATGCCTGCGTCTACTAAAGGATCTGTTGTCACAGTGAAGTTATAGTTGTCATCACTGGCCATACTACCTGTTAGTATTTCTGTTCCACCATCATCATCCATCAAGGTGACGGCGTACTCAGGGAACATTGCGTGGGCCACATTAAAATGTAATAGCCTACCCCAGTCACCACTGCCATCATCTGCGTTGCTTATATTTATTATCTCATTGTGTAAGGATGCATACAACATCTGAAGTGCGGGTAATACGCTTACCGTTACATGCTCATCACCATCGTCTAGGTGGTGTCTGCTAAGACGTGATACATTAAAGGTGATGTCAGACACAGATACTTCTATATGCTCAGGCGCTATGGACATGCCCAACCAAGAACGTTGGCACATGACCAGGCTGACATTGCTTGCTGATGTGCCAACAAAACCAACTCGGTAGTCATTGCCTCTGAAGATACTCAATGTTTCCACTGGGTCGGGTAGAGGTATGTTACCTCCCCCTTGCCAAGCATAGAGGTCTTTGTCCTGCCTGGTGTAATTCTTATAGTAAGCAAAGCCATTTACTTTGATGTAGGCTGCTATTAATCCTTGGTCTAGTGTGTATTCAAATGGAGAACCGAAGCCTCTCACAGCACACACACTCACAACATCTTCATCTAATTGGTTGAGCTCATCATAGTTATCATACCTGCAACATAACAACCTATTGCCGGGGGACACCCAGAATATCCAAGGGTATTGATCTGTGTCAAACCTGTAATTCTGTTGCCCGCTGTCTTGTCTGTTCCACACACCATTCATTTCAATGGCACAGTCCTTGGCTAAGTATGCAGGGAAAGGTTGGTCCACCCACTTGGTAGGCACGCCGTCCACCTTCCTACTAGTAGCTATCTTCAGCACACCATCTTTGATGTAGGCATTCCATAAGAGGGTTACTTCATTGGCCGTGGATTGCATGGCTATGTCATGCTCCCCCAGACCTGTGGTTTCTCGTATGACTTTTGATTTAATAATGTCTGCCATGCTAGACCCCCATTACTTCTTCATGCCACCCTATGGTTATGTTCCTTGAGTCTGTTGTGTTCTGTAGTTGTGTAATGAATCCCCAGTCATCAACATTGTATGTCCAAGATTTCACACCCCCATCCGTGTAAGTCACACGGTAACCATCCTCATAGAACTGCACATCTCCTATACTTTCTAGTGGGTCAATACCACCACCTACTAGAATCTGAAGAAGTACATCCACCATGAGTGTCATTGTTTCTGCATGATGGTCTCCTTGTGTGGCTGAGAGATTCCACCTGGCATTGAACTCCTCATTGTCAACAATGTAACCTGAGGGATGGTTGATCCTTTCCCACAAATACATGGGCAAGTATTCTTTTAACTGTGCTATCAGTGCTAACTTATCCATCCGCCCTCCTAACGTGCATTCATTGTACGCCACACCCAGGTGATACCATTCAACTCAAACAACTTTGGTTGTCTCGTTATGATTCTTAACCTTGGGTAGTAGCCCTTACCTGACACATTCATATGTACTTTAACTACCGTCACATCAGGAAACTGAGATGTGCTAAGCTTCCATTTGTTGAGTTTGGTAGTACCTGGTAGTGTGTCTGGTTCAGTGTAAGTCTTCTCTACAAAGTGTTCTGCTTCAACGACACCAGGTGCAGTGTATGTTTTCTCAACATAAAGTGTACCATAGTTGGGATCAGTCGGGTCAGTGATATGCACCACGTCGTAGTTGAAAAGGTCTGACCTCTCCATATCATCTATGAAGAACAGATGATTAACATCTAACTCTTCATTCTGTAAGTTGTTCATCTCTAGTATGATGGATCTAAATCTTTTCTTCAGGTCCCCATTGAGTGCTCGTTTACCTGTGTCAAGTAACTGTTGGTTGGTGAAGAGACACTCTTTGTTTTGATCCAGCATAACATCATCTAACACATTGCTCTCATCTACTCTAACACATTCAACACTGTGGCCTGCCGCTGTCTCAGCTATGGTCAAGTACTGAGCGTATCCTGTAGAAAGAGATTGGAACAATTGCATACCCGACTTAGGTGTCTCCACAATTTCAATGGTCCATGACCTGAAGATGGTATCATATATCAACTGGTAGGTAATGTACCTCGTGATGGCAGCTGTCTTAAGTTCTATCAGATACATGTTACGTACTCTTGACCCATCCAAGACACACCTAACATCTTTCAGCTTAAAGGATATCTGAGAAGTGTTGGCATTCATAAGTGTCTTCAGATCATAGAGGTCGTCAATCACTTCATAGGTGGTACTCTTGAAGTTGTCTAGCAACATGGTAATAGGTTCTGTGATGGGTGCTAGTTGTAAGTTACCCTGGTCATTCCTTAAATCAGGAACAATCATGTAGAAGTATTTGCCACTCTGTAAGTAGATCATGTTACGTATCATCTTGATTGAGTGGATGTCTTGGCTTCTTACTTGTAGGTTAGACTGTACCTTACGCACAGTGTAACCATCTTCCATCAGACCCACCAGGAACAAACTGTTCTCCGTGAGCACTGCCAAGGAGTCCATCATTTCTTCTGCATAGACTACAATCTCTGCCATGTCTACAAAGTTGTGTGGGTAGGGGAACTCTGTTGGGTTGTTGATGCTTGACATGAAGAGGCCTGTCTCTGCATTGTCGACACCCCACATAACTACCTGCCCTTTCCAACTGGCCATCTGTGTTGCTGTTTTAAAATCAAAGTTGTCTGCTGGTCTAGCGCTGTCTCCGTCATCCTCTACTAAAGTGTATGATGGAATCTCCAACACCCATATAGGTTCTGCTAAGTTAGCTGCTTCGTACATGGTCACGATGATAGAGAACTGTTTGTGTAGTGCTACAACTTCTATACTTGCGTCGGCACCGTCAGCGTAGTTTGGGGATGCTTCTGCGGTCTGAAGAACCTCAGTAGTGGTGGTGCCTGTTATGCTTTGCATCTCCCATTTGAATCTGTAGTTGATGCCTGTCTTGTATTCATAGGTGGCTCTGAATAAAACTCTTTCACCCAGTCTGGCGTGGAGTTTTACACGAGTGGTCTCAACAGCATCATAAGGTATGGCACCTGTGATTCTACCTTCCACTGTTTCCACGTTGTCAAATAAGTAAGGGGTATCCAATAGCATGTTGTAACCATAGTTTTGTGCAGTGGTCGGGTTGACTACTGTGGGTTCTACTAGTGCTACCCCATGTGTGTAAACTCCGGCACTCACACTAACCTCTAATCTTCCTAACCCTTGGTCTGTTAGCAGATAGGTGTTGGATGCTACACTTGTGTGCACACCTATAGGGGTTGGTGCATCCACTAGGATACCCATGTTCTTAACCAGCATACCTCTAGGGTTATGTCTGATGGCATAAGGACTACCCACATTATTAGATAGCACTAGGTAAGTAGAGGTGGTCTCTTCCTCATCTACAGCGATGATAACATCTTGTCTGTCATAAGGAATTTCAATAACAATCTTACTACCTGCTACATCTACATAGTTTGATAGGGGACCAGGGTCACTGACAATCAATGAGTAACGTCTGATGGCTGTGTCTCCTGTCACTGTGTTGGTCACCAGTGTGATACCCGTGTGGTGTACATAGGGATTAACCATACCAGCACCCAGTGGTAACTCATCTATTGTTTTCCTGTAACCCCCTCTGGGCCTAGCTCTCGTGCCGAAGTCTTTCTGAATATAATTAACAAGCAGTCTAGACTTGGCTCCCATGATAGGGTTATCTGTGTAAGTCATAGTGGTACCGAAGCCTGTCTCAGTCAGGGCACCCCTAGCTTCACGGCTTCTTTTTCTGTATGTGTTACGGGATGATGTAGGTTGCATCTATAACCACTCCTCTCCTATCCTTCTCCATGTCATCATTCAGTCGGAGGGATACGTCTGGTGTGTAGTAGTACTCCCCTGTCAGATCATCAAAGGCTAGGTCTGCACGGTAGGCCATAGGCACTAGAGCTAAGTAGTCACGCACCATGACAAATAGATTTCGTTCATAGTTGAAGGTGTACTGCTGTGACACCATCTCGCCTTCTTCATCTGTTACAAAGTAGTACCACGCTGCCCCTGTTGCCACAGCGGTTCTGATGTACCTGTCAGGGAAGAAGTCATAAGTGTCTGTACCTACAGGTAACTCAGAAAATGCAGGGAAGGTTGCGTTCAACTGTGCGTTGATGTCATCTATGGCTGCATCTAGGTGGATCACCAGGTCCCTATAGGAGTGGCGTTCCCCTGCTAGCAATGTATTTACTCTGGCTACTATGTCATTAAGTTTCATAGAACCTCCTTAGTATAATGAAAAAAGGGGAAGCTGATTAGCCTCCCCTTGTGGTTTATCGGAACAACCTAATTTCACCAGGTGACTTTTCCGAGTTATCTTGTACTGAAGCCATACGCTTACGTCTCTTAGCTTTTGTATCAACGGCGTATATTCTTCTTCTGATTTCCATTGCGAAAGACTCTGGTACATTGTACGTGTTGCCATCGCATGGAATATATATCCTAACACCATTCAATGAGATGGGCATGGTGTTGCCAAACTCATTAGAGTACATAGGTGATATGGATACACCCACTTTCTTTTCTGCTTTGTATTGTTCAGACTTCTTCATCTGAGCAGCACGCTCGTTAACATGTTCTGGTCGCATTACTTTCTTAACTGGCTTAGCTGGCATGTTAGCCAGCGCTGCCTCAACCATCTCAATGTTCTCAAGTAAAGTAGCCACACCTTTTTTACCAGGGTCTATACCTAACTCTTCACACCTTGCGTGTACTGCTGCAATGTTCTCATCTTCTTTAGCTTTATCTTTTGCTGCCATGGGTAACCTCCTATAAATTAGCTTGTGTCGGGATACACATGTAGTCTACGATTGCTTCCAATCTAGTTGAACCATACCCAACAGAGTTGATCTTGAAACCAATTGATTGTCTTTGATCAATTGGATCTAAAGGACCTGCTGAACCTAATGGCTTAGCGTACATCTTAGCACTTTGCTCTCCAGCTAATCCAGTTCTAGTTAAAGCACCTTGACCTAAGATTAAGATATGGTGAATCTTTAACTCTGACCAACCATCAGGTAATGTCCATACATCTTGGTTAGGAATGTAAGAAGCATCTTTGCCTGTTCTTGAATCTTTAACATAACCTGATACCAAAGAGTACTCTCCATCATCAGTGTTGAAAGTTCTGTAAACATAACCTAGTGCGTCTAATGTTCCAACCCATGCAGTGCCATCATCTGTTGCATCTTTAACTTTGTAAGCTATGATTGACTTCTTACCACCAGAGTCAATGAACTCTGAAGTAGTAGGACATACCATAGTCTCTTTGAACTCAAGGTTAAACAATGGGATCAATACATCACCATGAATAGAATCCATCATACCTTTGGTAGTCTGGTTAATGCTCATGTACTTTTCAATGTATGGATCGTCTAACATATCATACACAAATTCTGAAGAAACAATAGCTGTGTAGTTTGCGCCTGATCTAGGTTTAACTAATTGTCTCTTTAAAGAAAGAACAATCAATCTCATGTCAGATAATTTAGGAACACCTGTTGCTATTCTCATACCTTCAATGTTCAATGCATCACCAGCAAAGTGACGTTGAGCTTTTGAAAGTAACTCTTCTCTAGCAAGCATGTCAATTGTTTCTAATGCAACAAGTGAGTACTGTGCTGAGTAGTGTGCAATAACTGGGTCAACTACTTTGAAGCTTACTCTGTCCGTAAACTCCATGTATCTACCATAACCGTCTGCTTCCATTTCATAAACTTCAACTGAGCCTTTGTCTGATTGTGGTGGAACACCTTCAGGTAATGGCACAGTGTGTGCTTGCAATGGTGCCCAACGTCTTACAGTTAACTTGTCTGCCTTGTCTTGGATTGGTGACTCATCAGCTACCATGTGGTAGATGTATTGGTCTCCATCAATTCGGATGGTATCTAATAATTGCTTTGTGTAAAATGTCTCAGGGTTTACAACTCCTGCGCCATGTTTGTTTACGTATTCAATGTGGCTGTTAATATCAGCCATAGGTTGTAATGCATTAAGTGTAGCCATATTTCCTCCTTATATTACAATCATCTTAGGTTATCTCCCAGCCATAAGTTCGTCCAAACCTTTGACACTATCAATCTTCTTGTCATTGTCTGGTGCTCGCTTACCTGTAAGTTTACCTGGTTTATTTGCTTTCCCCGCCAGAGAACTTTTCAATGCTTCTTGTCTAGCTTTTTCTTTTACAGTGTCCAAGATGGTATCCTTGTTCATTTTGTAGTAGTGATACTCTAGGTCTATTGATGGGTCATCTATAGGATTGACACCTTCTGCATCCAGTGAATCTAGGAATGTTCCGAGGTCATCTTCTTCTAGCCCATACTTAACCTTCAAGTCATACACTTGTTTTCTAGCGGCATCTACATTGTGCTTGCGTTGTAATTCTTGTAACTGTTCTCTCGTGGTGTTGAGTTCGTTATATACCTCAACAGATAAATTTTCTTTCTGCGCCAGTTTATTAGCTGCAAGATTTGATAGACCAACGAGTACGTCACCTTTGCTTGTGTCCAGATCAAGTGCCTTGGCAATCTGCATAATTGTCTTGTTGAGTTTGGCATTGTCAGTTCTTAACTTAGCATACGCTGCAGCTGCTTTCTTATCCGCAGGTGCTTGTTGCTTGACTGCCTTCTCAACTGGCTCGTCCTCTGCTTCAGTGTCTTCGTCCTCCTGATCAGTGAGATCTTGGTCACCCCCCTTATCAGTTTCATCTGCTTCCTTCTCAGGTGCATCATCTTCCTCTGGGTTTTCATCATCTTCTTGTAAGTCTGCGTCGGTCTTACCAGCGTCCATTAACAAGTCAAGTTGATTTACTGCTGAGATTTCTGTGTCCTCGCCATCTTCCTCTGCGAAGAATTGTAAATTAAATTTCTTTGGGTTATCCATAACTACCGATTTCCTTTCCTTCATCATACACGGCGGGGTATGATTGTAATACTCACGGAGAAAGCCGTGGCCTTTAAGTTATTATACCTATTAAAGCAAAAAAAGTCAACCCCGTAGGGTTGACATATTAGAAGAAGTCTTCTTCCATTGGAGGGTATTGCTCCTCCTGCACAGGTGCTTGCTCTTGTGGTGGCATGCCAGGCATACTGCTAGGGTCTGGACCCATTGGCATCTCTTGCATTGAGGCACCATACTCTGATGGTGCATTGGTCTGAAGAGCGTTGGCTGTTTCCATTAGTGCTTGCTCTTCATCCATGCCCCCTTCAAGGAGGTCAGCATATTGGAAGATAGTCTTTGTTACTTCATCCACGTATGACTTGGTTTGTTCAATGCCCATACGCTTAAGCATCATCTCTTTCATTGGTAGGTCTTGCATCATCAACCATTCTTGTGGTGTGATCAATGTGATTGGTTGCTGACCACTCTGGTTGTATTGCATCTGCTTCTCCATGATGACATTAGCCATCTGTGCTATACGTTGTTTGTTCTTTGGTAGGTGAGGTGAGATAGCAATAGGGTAGTCAAAGATTTTATAACCCACTGAATTATCCTTCAAGGTGTTGAACTTAACTTCAATCATCTTGTGCTCACCACTCTCTGCATCCTTGACCAGGTAGTTACGTTTGCCACCATGCTCAATCAAGTTACTCAGCAATAGGATTGTCATACGTCTGGTGTACTCTTCGTAGTTAGCAATCTTAGGTGCGTCTATCATAGTGGCCTGGTCTAACATCTGCTCCATACCACCTGTGGTTAGCAATGAACCTGTGTCTGCGCCAGTGTACTTGCTTGTGATACCTGTTACCTGTTGTATGTCCATGGCCAAAGAGTTCATAGTTTGTATAGCCACAGGTGAGATAGGTTGTCCTTCATGGTAGTGGACTGCTTTGGTTGCATCCCCTTGTACTTGGAAGACTCTATCTGTTTCAGTACCATGCTTCATGAACTCACGTAAGTTGATCTGGCTCTGCACATTCACAAAGCGTACAGGGTTCTGTCTCTTATGTTCTGCTGTCAGTATGGTAGAGTTCAACCAGTTGTAAGCCACAGAGTTTGTGAATATCTTTGATGGCTCTCCTGAACCAATGACATCACCACTAGGCAGGTTACAGAACAACTCTGCAAATGGTAGCACTGCAGGCTTGGCTGATTCCTCTACCTGAAGAACATACTCATTGTCAATGGTGTGTATGATGTGCATGTCTCCTTCATCAAAGACATAGTGCTTGATCACATCATATCTGTCTGCCATTGCTTTGTTGGGTTGGTCAGTTGCCTTCTGTGGTTTAGGTACTGCACTAGATCCACCGTCATGTGTCTCTAAGTATTTCTTGAAGGCCTCTCTGTAGTTGTCATGACGCAATATGGTTTGCTTATGGAAGTTATCCCACTTCACTGCGTAGGCTGCCTCTTCCATACTGTCTGCATAGGGGTCACGCATGAATGTCATGGGGTCAACGTTCTTAAATACAGGTGTGCCCTTCTGTAATGTAACATCACGTCCAGTAAGTACGTCACCTTCCCAACCTACCTGGGTAATGCCTAGGTTTGTTACGGCAGCTCGCTCACCTGCTAGCATTTGGTAGTAGGGTACGTTCTTTGTTCCCCATATGTGGTCCAATACCAGGGTCAGGTGGGTAGCAATCTCCATATCCTCCTCATTGGTGGCGTGAATGTCGGCCGATCGCCCCACTGAGTACAATGATGCCAGTAAATTGGAGGCAACGTAGGCAACATGGTTGGTATCTGCCAGGATCTGGTCCTTTGGTAGGGAAGCCTTGATGACTTTCCACAATCTCCCCCTATATGTGCCGTCAATAATTCTCATACGCTTAAATGCTGGGCCATATTCTCTTAAGGCCTCGTCCCAGTTGGACTTAAGGTCCTGAAGAGTCACACCTTCCGGTAATTCTACACCCTTGGTGGTAAGCTTGTCTGATTTTTTACTCATCGTCCCCTCCTAATGCAGTCATGGCGTTGCTCAAGGCCTCAGCGAAGCTAACCGTTGGGTCCTTGTTCACCTTCTCCTCTATTTCTTGCAGCTCTTCCTCCGTCAATGGCTCATAGGTAGGCAGAGTGTTGGTGTTCTGGTAGTGAATCTTAAAGGTTGGGGGCTTGCGTGACCATATAAGTGCTATGGCTATGAGACTTAATCCAAAAATTTCCATACTTCCTCCTTATTCTTAGTACATGTCTGCAAGTCTGAAGACTGTAGAGCCTACTTCCTTGCGGTCGTCATCTAATTGCCAGCCGTTTCCTTCTGCTTGTCCTGTCTCTCCATCATTTGAACCGTAGTAGGAACCACTGATGAGGACTAACTTGGATGGGTCTGCTGGTAGTGCCATACATATCCATTCCAGTGGGTTGATAGAGTGATTGTTCTTGTCCACTGGCTTGTCTTGGTTGTGTCTCGAAGCATTCAAGGACTTCTCTGGGAACTTGTAGTCATTGATTTCCTCTAAGAGTTCTGTACATGTACTGAATATCTTCAGCCTCCCGGAATTTATGAAGGTGTTAACCCTGAAGATACGTGCGTCCACTTGTATGTGGCCTGGTTGAAAGAAGATTCCGTAATCAAGGAAGTGATCATAGAGGGTCTTCTTGTTGTAGTCTCTCTTGGCACCTGACTTAGGGTCCATGATTGGTGCGGTGTATAAGGAACCGTAAGGTATGTCATCTACAAATTCATAGTACATATGAGACAGTGCCTCTATGTCCATGTCCGTGGTGGTCTTGTTCTTGTAAGCATAGGCTATACCCCTTGGACTAATGGCTACCGATAGGAAAGCAAACTTATCTGATAGGCCATAGTCACAGGCAACTACCCTTCTCCAGTGTGGTGGTATGTCAAATGGTTCTACCACTGCTCTTGATGCCCCTGGATAAACCAGTCCTTCTGCATACTGGAAAGAGCCATGGATGTATTTCTTAACCCACCATAGAGGTCTGTTGGTTGACAGCTCATTGATGAAGTTAGGGGGTAGGTACTTGTTGGCTGATGTGGTGGTGATGTGTACTGAGATGTTTGGATCTGGTGAAAGACTAGGTGGGTATATTTCTTCAGAGTCCCCGTGAACTTCAATGACTTCTGCATTCAAGAGTACGTCTGATCTGATCCATCCTGCCCCTGGGTTTGTTTCAACAATACCTCTACGCCAATCGTGTGTGGCTGTAAAGGCTGCAGAGTTTCTTGTTCTGGTCTTTAACTGCTGGAAGGTTTCAGCTGTTGTTTCAGATGCCTCCACTATTACGAACATGGTTAAGTTCAGTGACCTTAATTTCTCTGGGTCATCAAAGGGTCTGAACATAAGTCTGGCACCGTTGATGAAATCAATGTAAGACTTCTGTATATTCACCTTAGCTACCATGGCTTTAGGGAAGTCATTCTCTATGTCTCTCTTAATGGTCTGCTCATACTGGCTGGATACCTTGGCCCCTATAAGGATGTTGGCATTGGGTGTGATCATGATATGCCTATATACTTCCTCCCTAGAGGTTAAAGTCTTTCCTGAACCATATGCTCCAGCGTTCATGATGTATAGGTGGAGGTCCTTGTGTGTAGCCATCTGATGGTCTTGAGGTTTGTAGGAGTTAAGATAGGTATTACATTTAGAGCATTCAAACCAAAACTCACTGGCATTCCCTGAGATGGTACTGGCTTTCTTAATGTGATTCCCACATGTCGGACACTTCATTACTTAATAACCTCTAGCTTTGTTTTGTTTTCCTTATGTATCTCTAGCTCTGCTCTCAGGATAGCTTCTTCAGTGATGTCTGGTCTTAGCTCAATCTCTGGTGCAAAAGCATTGAGTATAGAACTGAAGAGTTCATTGCTCTGGTCAAATAAGTATTCTTTTAAATCTGCTTTCTCTTCTGCTTTGGCTTGGTCTAATGTCTGGTGTAGCATGCCCAGTATAGAAGTGGCTGTCAAAGACATGAATGTTTCTAGGGTAACCTTCCCATCAATGCCTGTTATCTGCTCCTGTGTTTCTGTGTCCTGCTGAATGGTGATGATGATCTTACTCATAATGTCTTCTCCTTGTCTTCAGTTAGTAACTCTACTATTGTGGTATCCAATTGATTAGCCAATTGATCTAAGGTTGCTATGTAGGTATCTCTTCTTGAGGCGTTGGTTAATGCTAGTATGGTCCAGTAATCCATTTGCACTTTCCTTGCAAAGGCTCTTACAGAAGTGCTGAAGTATTTGTTTAAGTTCCTGGCCAATGTTTGCATGATGTCTTCTTGCCTTTGTTGCTTGTTATTGTTTATGGCATTGAGTGCCTGCATAAAGGTGGACACTCTCATACCTGTTTGCCTATGGAGTCTGTTCATTAAATCATAGGGCACACCAGATCTTAAATTGATTAATTTCCTTGATGTGGCTGTATTTTTTATCTGCTCCTCTAGGTAGTTCAGTACGTCCTCATGTTTCAAAGTAGGCCCCCCTTTATAGGTGTCTATATCTATCCCTGTATTATTAGAACATTAACACCAGCAATTTTTTATATATAAGCTTTACTGACCTTTACTTTTACATTTAAAGCCCACCCCCCTATATCGAACATTCAACCACTGTAGGTTGCTTAACTAATTTAAAGGTCCTTATATATTCTGTACCCTCATTATACCACATGATATATCTAATTCCAATACACTATACCATATGTAATATACTTCCACCATTGGATGATTTAGTTTGTTAAACTTTTATCATACATCTCCTATATATTACCTATGTAGTTAGTTATTTCTATTCCCAATTACTTCCACCTTCTCATATCTTTTCTCTTTATCTTTAACTTTTTTTTTTTAGTTAAATATAATATATATAGTTATACTAGTATTATCATTGTGTATATATCTCCACACAATTCACACAATAAGAATCATTATCAGTATAGAAAACTATATTAATTCGAGGGTTTACGACAGCACACTGAAAATCCTCCAACAATATCATTAGTTAAATACTTAACAAACTCCACTCATATTGAGTGTTCATATAAATAATACTGCACAAGCATTTAGCATGTGTATACGACGAGAAAGGAGACAACATGAACAGGCATGAACAATCACTAGCATTCAATCAGGTGATGTACCAACACCATAAGAATGTAGCTTATCTTCCCTATAACAAAGAGGTAGCACACCTCATTGACAGGGCAAGAACAGCAACAACACCAACTAGTAGATGCATGACTAAGGAACAACTCATTGCCCTCAAGCAACAGTTCAATCCTTATTCATTAGGTGCCCACATCATTCAGGCATTCATCGACTAAACACAGTCAATCAATCAACAACTAAACATCAGTGTTAGTATCATGTACATCCTCATATCCTGAGGAGGACACACACATGACTAATAATACTAACTATACACTTAACAACTTCAACATGCCAAGAACTATGACACCACAAGAGGCTGAGTATCATGCATTAGAAATAAATACTGCAAAGGAATTAGCAATCTACCCATTCAGTATTCACAATCTACATGTATATACTCTAGCTTTATGTAGGGCTCATACTGCTAAGGACATGAGAGTAATCTACCCATCTGAAAGACAAGAGTTAATCACTCTATCTTCTGTATGGATTCAGATATTATCAGATCAACCTAGCAATCAGGCAGCTAGAATGTACAAAGCTATTGCTTATCATCTTCAGGTAACTACAACTGAACTAGATAAGATAGCACTAGCATACTTAAGAAGTAATAAGTAACAGTAACATGCAACATCAATTGATAAGTAACTAAACTATCGAGGATGTATATGGTACTGACACTGATGGTAACAATCATGAAAGGAGTGATGCCAATCAACAACATAGCAACAAGCCACAGAGATGTGGTCCTCAATCTACAACGAACATCCCTGTGGTTAGGGTACCATCAACTAACTAAACATAGGAGGTAACATGAAACATTATTCATTCACTAAAAAGTCTGCACAAATCAAACTTCTTCAGGGCACACTAGCAATAGACCTTGAAGATCTAACTGCACAAAAGTCTCACAAGAAAATAGGTGACACACCAATCACCATTATACTTGGAGAGTATTGTCAGATACAAAGCTTCAGCATTAACTTTGGCAGACATGAAATCTACAAGCTTCAGAACCTGATGAAACACAACACCTTGATCTTCAAGGACGTGTATGCTAACACTAGCTTCACCACTGAACCTGTAATCTCATCAGATAAAGAAGAGTTCATGTACAATGTAGGTGACTACTTACACAGACCACACACAGTAACTCGTGGTACTTACTACTACTTGTTACCGAACCTTAGAAAGTTCTTTGGTACTGAACCTAAGAGTCAGACTACAGACTTCGGTAAGAAACTCCGTCAGCATACAGCACAGCAACCTGCGAACCTATCAGCATGCTATGATGTATATGACAAGGTCAACAGTGACCAACAATCACAGTACTATGCTATGCTTGAACACCTCAATCAATCTAGAGAACTCTTCAAGATGATGAGAATGGATCAAGACAACTACACAGTACTCGCTGGGTACATCAGCAAGTTCAATGTAGCTGAGGCACTAAAGGATTACACACCATCAGGTCTGTATTCTTCAGTACTCACACCAGTTCCTAACTATGGTAGAGTCTATCACAGTACAGGACAAGGTGCATACCGTGTAGTACAATCTAGTTACACCTCACTCTACGCACCTATCCAAGGTGGTAAGATGAGTAGCAACTTAGTAGCTGGACAGTACACAGTACTTGGATCACATCAATTAGAATCAGACATGGTTGACTACTTAGTCAATGAGTTCTATCAACTAGGGGAACCTAGCTACAAGGACTTACGGACTGAACAAGAAGCATTAACTCTTGAGTTCAATCAACTGAAGGCATCACCTGACATGTCAGCTATCAAGGCATTCACGCCTAAGTATGACAGACTAATGGAATTAGATTTCCAACTAGGTCAGGTAACAATAGGTGACACCTCTAAGTTAGATGCTGTCATCACTAGCAATCAACTACCTGATCATTATCAAGCTGTTGAGAAAGCATCAAGCATCACACCTACCTTGGCAGGTGCTAAGATGTTTGATATCATTACTAAGAGAGTTCGTGAGGACCGCTCTCAAAAGTAAACAGTACACATACCATTGGAGGTGGGGCTGTCCCATCTCCTTACTTTTAATATCAAAGGAGAACTATCATGACTAACAATACTATCAACGCATCAGCATTACTTAACCAAGCAACAGAAGCAACAGAAGCTACACAAGTACAAGACGCAGCAGCTCAAGCATTAATGGCACTCTTTCAAGGACAGACAGCACCAGAACCATTAGCACTAGGTAACCACCTTGTCACTGTCAAGAGCTTAACACCTACACAGTACCCTAACTCAGCACCATTCCTCAAAGCAATACTGCTACTAGATAACGGTACTGAAAAAACTATGCGATTAGATACAACATCTAAATACAAAAGCATCAGCTACTTCATTGAAGAACTAGTAAGCACCAACCTCTCATTAAGAGGACAGCTTATGAACAGCATCATCCTACCTACAGGTGACACACCAGCCCTAGCAATAGGCAAGCAACTGTACATCTCAAATGTAGAACGACCTAACAAAGAGGGAGAGCTAACACACTACATCAACATAGGTAAGGTCAAAGAAACAATAGCACCAACAGTGGAGTCTCTACTATAGAGGCTACACTCTAGGGTACAAGTCCTGAGTATGACATCACTGTCGTACTTGGGACTGCGTCCCTAAATTCAAAGGCGCAAACCCACACAAACCACACAACACAACTGTCGTACACTCACACACTGTGTGTATCAGCCTGGGTGATATGAAATATATCAGACACAAACCAACACAAAACCAAACAGTGTGGGTGGACATGGATGATATGAAATATATACAACACAAACCTACAGAATACACTAACATATGTGGTGTATTAGGGGGTGGTGTGATTGTATTACTTGACTACGAAAGGAGTATCATATGTTAAATCGTGAAGCACTACTAGGCAACGCACCAACAACAGAGGAAACAACACCAACAATAGATCTATTCGCACAGTTTGAAGGCAAGAAAGCTTACGGCGCACTACCTACTGCAGTCTATTCAGTTCGCATCGAGGACAGTGAACTTAAGATGGACAAGAAGGGCAACACTTACATCAACATCACAGGTCTAATCTCTATTGACGTTACACCTACCGCATCACAGACTAGACCAGTAACCATCACACTCTTCGAGAGAGAAAACTTCCGTGGCATCTCACAATTCTTAGGAGCATTCGCTGATAAGTATGGCCTTGAAGGTTCTGACAGAGCACAGATGTTACGAGACAAAGTATATGTAGGCAAAGACTTTACATTTACTTACCAACACCAGGTTAACGGAGACTACGTAGGTAACAACTGGGTAGTAGGTACACAACCAATAGAGTACATCAAAGAATCAAACACCATTGAGTCACTCATCTAAGACTAGGGGCCCGTCCCCTTTTTTTTTCTTTTAATT
>Ga0306898_1000452_pt1 | contig 16081 bp, 17 predicted proteins | sample AntRauMFilla1564_FD_190424 | JGI IMG/M metagenome (GOLD analysis project Ga0306898, IMG submission 190424) | Saline lake microbial communities from Rauer Islands, Antarctica - Metagenome Filla 1 #564 (v2) (version 2) | ecosystem: Environmental > Aquatic > Non-marine Saline and Alkaline > Saline ...
TTTTTTATTTTTACCCTCTTTTACATTTCCCTCATTTTATGGCATAATATCTCATACCATCCAAGACTTGCTTGTGCTAATATTAAAGTAACTAACGAGGAGTATGACCATGACCGAATTCTCACCAAATTTTTTCGTAGACGCACCACCGAAAATGACTCGTCGCGAACAACACAGAATACTTGGAGTAAAAGCTGTCATCGCTGGATTACAGGACGTAGTCCTCCCCGAGCTTGACCCTACCACCGACCTCGGAGCGCAGCGACTCGGACAACTGACGCTTTTCGACTTTGACTTATTACCAGAACTGCCGGAGGCTTTATGATTATTGTTTATACACGGAAAGATTGCGCCTATTGTCCTGGAGTCAAACGCTACTTGAAAGAAATGTTGAAAGTCGATTTTGAAGAACGCGACGGCGACCCCAAGGATGAGGTTTATTTGGAGTGGGTGCGTAAGTTTGGACAGTCGGTTCCACTTGTTATTAATACTGAGACGGACGAGGGCGTGAGTGGTAATGGGTTTGGAAGGATTAAGCAAGTCGTTGGAGTAGCGTAATGGGGACGAGTAGAGACGAGGCATTAGATATTGGACGAGCGCTTGGTAATTTTAATTACGAGGCTGACAAGGCTGCGACTGGAAGTTCAACCGACCCGAATACTGACCCAATTCCAGTAGGTCGCGATATTGACATGCAAGGGAATCGGATATTGAACGCCGAGGGTTTAGTTAGTGGCGAGCAAGGTCCACAGGGAATTCAAGGTATTCAAGGCGAAGTAGGTCCTCAAGGTGCGACTGGTCCAACAGGTCCGACTGGTGCTACTGGAGCGAAAGGTAACACCGGAGATACTGGCGCCACCGGGGCTCAAGGAATCCAGGGTATTCAGGGAATTGCAGGTGACGATGGCGCTGACGGAAGTGACGGCGCGACTGGCCCTCAGGGTATTCAGGGCGTAAAGGGCGATACAGGTGACACTGGCGCGCAAGGTATTCAAGGCGACCCGGGTGATGATGGAGCTGACGGCTCGGATGGATCAACCGGGGCTACTGGAGCCACAGGACCACAGGGCGACCCTGGAATCGCAGGAGGCACCGTCGGCTGGCAGGGTGACTGGACAACCTCGACTGCTTATTCAGAAAACGACGCAGTCTCGCACAACGGTTCGAGCTATGGCTGTACGAGCGACCACACTTCGGGTTCTACGACCGAGCCTGGCGTTGGTGGATCATGGGCTACCGTTTGGCAGCTGTTGGCACAAAAAGGTGATACCGGCTCTACAGGTGCAACTGGAGCGACAGGGTCAAATGGTACAAACGGAACCGATGGTGAAGATGGTGCAACAGGCGCGACTGGCCCTCAAGGAGACCCTGGAGTGGATGGCGACGACGGTGCGACTGGAAGTACAGGCGCCACAGGAGCTAAGGGTGACAAAGGCGACACCGGCGACACAGGACCAACAGGCGCTACTGGCGCTACTGGCGCAGCAGGAGCAGATGGTAGCGATGGAGCTGACGCCGACTTATCAAATGTTTATCCAGTTGGCTCAATTTATATTTCAACAGTTTCAACCAATCCAAATACTCTATTCGGATTCGGAACTTGGGTAGCTTACGGCGAAGGTCGAGTATTAGTTGGTAAAGAGGCGAGTGGCACTTTCGGAACTGCTGGCGCAGAAGTAGGCTCCGAGACGGTAGATTCTAGCCACACCCATAGCCTATCGACTGGACACGCAAGAATAAACAACGCAGGTGGTGTTGGTGGTATGCTCCAGCGTGTATCAGTTCCATCTTGGACACCTAATGCAAGAGTAAGTGCTGGCGAGGGTGGTTACTCTACAGCAACTACTGGTGGAACAGCTTTAGGTGGTGATACTGACTCAGCCGGTGACGAAACCCTAGACATTGTTCAGCCATCAATTGTTGTTTATATGTGGAACCGAACGGCATAATTTACAGTGGTTTAGTGTCACGATTTTAAGTCCATACACCATATCTAGTACTTGTGTAAGTAGCCACAAACGCGATACTATTGATAAACGACTCGGCATTGGGTTCGTGATTAAAAACAATAATGGAGGGTAAAATATGGCGGCAAAATATGGCGATCTCGGGGGAAAGACCCTATGAGCAACGCCGTGACTCAGACAGGCGAACGTAAACCAGTCAAACAGGTTATGGCTGAAAAGATTGAGGCTACGATTCGCATTGTTCGTTTTAAGGGCGCGACAGTAATTGAAGACAAAGGGAAATGGGTGGATCTTACAAGCGATCGGTTTGCTGAGGTTTGCTACAAAACTTTTGGAACAGGCCTTAACAAATCACGCATAAACGACCTTGAACACTTGTTCAGAACAAGCACTCCTGATATGAGTCATATGGTTCAATACGTCAGTTTTGGTGGTAAGGTTTGGGACACTAAAAAACTAGACTGGACGACTGAGGTTCCAGCAGAAGATTGTATATATCGAGTTAGCTACAGTCCTCCTGATGGTGACTTCAGCAAAACAGATTTAACTAGAAAAGATGGAAGAATTAAATTCATTATGGAATTAGCCTGTAATGAGGAAGGATTATACGATGACATTATGCAATCGGTTGCGCCGATTATCATGGACAAAAAACCAACCGGAGTTATTTGGTATCTCGGTGGAGGAGCCAACGGAAAATCCACTCTTGTCCACCTCCTCTATAAAATCTTTGGACCATATCTTACAGAGCTTACTGTTAAGCAACTCGAAGACGAACGTGATACTCCACAGCTCAATGGAAAGTTGGCCAATGTTTGCAAAGAATCTTCAGAAGGTTATGTCGAGGATACTCGCACCTATAAGTCAATCGGAACCCATGAGAATTTCTCGGTACACAAATTTCATTCTCAGGACATGGTTGAAATCGAGGGGAACGTCCACCATATATTCAGCGCGAATAACATTCCCACATTCGGAGATAAGAGTTATGGTGCAAGAAGACGAACACTGGTTATACCTTTTAATAATCGCTTCAAGCCCGACGAGACATTTGAAGACAGAACCTTCACAAAAGAATTCGTAGATTGTTTCATAACTGAAATGATTAAGTACGCGCAGATTCTCAAAAAGCAGAAGTACGCCTTTGAGTTCAGCGAAATCACAGCTCAGATGAAAGAGAAATACGACACCGAAGCGAACACAGCTCAGACCTACGCCGACGACCTCGTCCAAAACGACATCCTCGGCTACCGAAACTTCCGACTGCTCTACACCGACTACCAAAACTGGTGCGAAGAGACCGGCTTCAAAGCCTCTTCTATAAATGTTCTTCGCAAAGCGATGGATGAAAAAGGGTTCGCTAGGAGAAGTGCTCGGGATGAGAACGGAAACGCGATGAAGATTTATTTGAAGGGTGACGCAGCTTACCCTGATTTACGATCAGCCTATCAGCGTCTCGGTCTGTTCCAGGTTGCAGGTAGTGAAGCAAGGATAGAAGATTTAGAAACTAATGAGCAGGAAGCCCTGCTGAAAGATTGGAGCGAAAAAGATGAAGCGACGAACGACAACGATGGGGACGCTTTTGACGGCTTTTAGGTCGGCAAAGGTTGAAGCACTTAGAACTGGTAAAAAAGCACTATGGGATAGAAATAAGCTAGGTAATCCACAAAAACGTGGTGGCTACGAGATTCGCGAGGAAGTGGTTAGTTTTAATGGTAACACAGACATACACCTGCAACTGTGGAAGAAAATTGATTCTCACTCTACTCGGATTACTGCTGATGTGAAGTCAGGCGAGATTGGACAAGAGGATGACATCGAGGAGTTGATGAAATGAAGTCACCGACAGAACAGGCGCTAGACCATTCACTCAAAGTTCTTGCGTCTATATTGGTAACTTCAAAAACTCCGTTTATGACTGCGGCGGTCTTGGTTGAGGGTGAATTTTACAAAGTGAAAATTAAATTAGAAAAGGTGGTTGAAGGTGAATGATGATTATCAGCGTCGATACTTGGCACATCAGAAGTTCGGCAAGAAACAAGAATTGGTTGCGCTTATGAAAGAGCGTCACTCTAACAGACGATATGACAATCGTGAGGTTGAGCCTATTATGATAGCTGAGGTGGTAGAGTCTACGGCTCATTGTCCTAGTTCTTGTGACAGGCATGGTGTAAGAATAATTGTAATCAAGGAGAGAAATGAAAAAGATTTACTTGATGGTTTACTTGTTGGTGGGACTGGCTGGATATATCGCGCTCCTGTGGTATGTTTGCTTTTCGCTGATCCGATAGCATATAAAGCTGATGGTGGTCGGGAATTAGAATACAACGCGTACATCGACGCAGGTGTCATGGTTCAGCAGATGAGCTTGATGGCTACAGCGCTTGGACTACATTGCGCTTTTGTTAACCCGAATATACGCGACGAGAATAAGCAATTCTTTATTGAGCGTTTTGCTCCGAAGAAATGGGAAGGCAATGCTCAGTTTTGTGGAGCGTTTGTGATGGGCTATCCTCATCCTGAATTAATAGAAAAACATAGAAACTTAATTGGAAGTATGGAAGAGAAATGAAATACTTCTCAACATTCACAGGGATAGGAGGGTTTGAACTTGGAATACAACGAGCTTTCAATAATGAACATGCACATATCGGCGAGGAATCCGAACAGGAAGAACGCACACAAGGGAGGGAGCGGCCCACTGATAAGCAAGGAGTATTGCTACACGTTAGAGACAGGTCAACCCCATTATGTGTTGGTTACTCGGAGATCGATAAATACGCAACAAAAGTCTATAACAGAAACTTTGAAGGAGTTAAAAACTATGGAGACATCACACAAATTAATGCAGAAGAACTTCCAGACTTCGATCTCCTTGTTGGAGGATTCCCTTGCCAAGCTTTCTCCGTTGCAGGTAAACGGCAAGGCTTTGACGACACAAGAGGTACACTCTTCTTTGACATCGCTCGGATTCTCGCAGAAAAAAGACCCAGACATCTGGTACTCGAAAACGTTAAAGGCTTACTTAGTCATGACAGTGGAAAAACTTTCACGACAATACTTAAAGTTCTCTCCGACTTGGGGTACAGAGTTGAATGGATGGTACTTAACAGCAAAGACTTCGGAGTTCCACAGAACCGTGAAAGAGTCTTCATTGTCGGACATCTTAGAGGAGAACCCCGACCCGAAGTATTTCCTATCGCCGGAACAGACTCAGCGAATATTAAAGTCAACTCAATCCTCGACAGCGAAACGTGGAAAAAGCGCAACGAGTCAATAAGACGCGTTTACGATACCGACGGAATTTCTCCAACTATCCCGACTGGAACAGGTGGTGGAGTTATGCCTAAAATAGTCCGTCCAGTAATCACTCCTGACCGAGAAAACAAGCGTCAGAATGGTCGGAGGATAAAAGACGACGGTGAGCCGAGTTTCACTCTCACTAGCCAAGACCTTCACGGAGTAGCGATTAACGAGCAACGGTTCAGAGATTATAGGAAAAGCGACACAGCTCAATCAGTTAAGGTTGGTGGAGATATTGGCAAGGTGATTGACAATACTCAAATTCGTAGGCTTACGCCGTTGGAGCGTGAAAGGTTACAAGCGTTTCCTGACAATTGGACTAAGTACGGTGAAGACGAGCATGGTGTGAGAGTCGAGATATCTGACTCACAGCGTTACAAGATGTGTGGCAATGCAGTCACAACCAATGTCATCGAAGCAGTATTCTCTCGTTTGAGGAACTACCTATGAACATTTCAATAGTGACAGTAGCCTACAAGGGTTATGGAAAATTCGCCGATCAGTGGCTCGGTTTCATTGAGAAGAGTCATATCAAGCCTACCAAGGTAATTATTGCTCTTGGTAAGGATCATGGGCTCGAAGACCACAACGCTCTCATAGATAAATACAAAGGGCTAGACCTACAGTTTCATTTCTGTGAATCAGTCCGTCCTGAAATGGGGCCAATGAGAAATCAGGCCGTCAATCAGGTTGAAACGGAGTGGGTACAATATCTGAGCATTGACGATATGCTTTTACCTAACGCTATAAATGAATTCGAGGCTATAGCTGTTGAGTCTGACTACATCTGTATTTCATGGGAGTCACAGGCTCAATGGAAGCCGTTGGCGCCGATAGCCTATCACGAAGGAAAAACTCCTGAACGATTAGTAAGAGAATTCGAGGGGCGTGGCTTTATTGTCGGTCATTCGCCGTTTCGCAAGAAGTTTTGGGATATGGAATCATATGCTGACCACGACTATCCAAATGCTCCTTTTGTAGCAGGGTGTGTAAAAAATGGAGCGAGGTTCACTTCTATCCCTGAACCCTGTACTCGCTATTTGCAACGATTAGACTCTCACGCTGCAAGGCTTGGCCGTCGTGGTAAGAAGTTTGCCGTTGAAACTGAACGACAGGAGGCTCGCAAGTGGAAACAGTATATGAAAAAAACAATGTTGGATTATTATCTGTGAGATACTTAGAATGTCCACATTGTTGGAGGGTACCAAAAAGCAAAAGCGCATTGACTAGACATATCAACGAATATCATTGGGATTTGGAAGGTGGCAGGGGTGAAGAGTTGCGAAACAAAAAAGTTCTACGACACAGAGTTCGAGGCGACAATTTTCGCCGCAAAAACAGCAGGTCTACTGCAAGCAGAAATGATTCCGTACAAATGCGGCACCCATTGGCACATAACTCACGCCGATCCGAGTAAGCGCAGAGGACACGGAATGTACTATCGCTGTCCCCACTGCAAACAGATTATAAAAAGATTCAAGATAAAATCTCACCGAGATAAGTGTAGAATGAAACCATGAGCAATACTGAAAGAGGAAAACTAGGGTCATTCTTAAAAGAACTTATCGACTGGACTTGGGATGATTTCTGCAAGGCTGAGCAAGACAGCAACTATACTGGATTTCAGGGTGCAGTTATGGCGCTCGTTCGCAAGTGTTCCGATGGAAAACTTGGAGCGATTAAGCTCGCAATCGATCGCGTGGACGGTCCTCTCGACACTCCTATCAAAGTCGAATATCCGAAAGTATTTATATTATTCCCTGACGCGAAGTCTGTAGCCCTCGGACCACCGGCTTCTGACACTCCCCAGGCTCTCCTGGCACCTCCCGAAGACTTTGACACAATAAATGAAGCGGCGGAGCCTGAAGAGGAACAAGTGAAGGTCGCGACAATGACTCTTCGGCAAACAGTCGGTAAAATGGCTGACGCGCCTCGCACAGTTCCACTTATGATTCATCAGCGCAAAAAAGAAGTCGAAGAAGCTGTTCGGGCAAAGGTTGACCTCAATAATGAAGAAAAACACATCCCATTGGTAAAATCAGTGATTGCTGCAAACTTGATTATTCTCGCGAACGAGAAGGGAAGTTTTGAAGCTATTACAGAGTTATTCAATCAGATTGATGGAAAATTAGTTGAAACCATTAGGATTTTGGGGGAAGATATGTACTTAGAGAGCTATGTTCTCGAAGCACCATATGGAGCAAAGAAAAATAAAGAGGGCGTTTATTATTTAGCAGCACCTCAGATATCGGACACATGGAAGCAAAAATTTGCGAACAAATAAACTGTAACAGGCTTCTTTTAGCAAAAGGCTTATGTGCTATGCACTATCGCAGAATTGCCAAAGGTAAGTCGGTTGGTGCTAGTGAGCCTGTTTATAATCTGCACGGCAAAAGCGATCATGAGTTGAAACCTCTTTGGCAAAGTATGAAGAATCGTTGTGAGCGTGAGAATAATCACAACTATAAATATTATGGAGGGAGAGGCATTAAGGTCTGTGAGCGTTGGCAGAATTTAGGTAATTTTATTGAAGATATGGGTGAACGTCCAGAAGGTATGACACTAGATCGTAAAGACAATGATGGAGACTATACTCTAGAAAACTGTCGCTGGGCCACATGGGAAGAGCAAAGACAAACCCAAAGGGCTTGGGGTACTGTATAGTGGAGTCTAAAATTCAGAAAAGACTAGTTAAATATCTAAAAAGCAAAGGGTGTTATGTCATTAAAACGAAGCCTGGGCCTGGTACTCCGGTTGGTTGTCCAGATGTGTTGGCTTTATATGAGGGTTTTTGGGCTGCGTTTGAGGTTAAAGCTGATTCCTCTTCTCCATTTCAAGCATTACAAGAAGCTACTCTTGCTAAATTTGAAATTTGGTCGTTTGCGCGTGTCGTACACTCTGAGAACATTGATGAAGTTATTGGGGCTCTTGAACGAATCCTTTGACAATTTTTTACTGTCGTGCTAATAGAGTTTATGCTATGATAAAAGCAGATAATTAAAAGGGGGTTATACTCATGGCAGGTGCAACATACTGGATCGGACAAGACGGAAACATTTATTTTGGGAGCGGCCAAGAGGGCGCGCCTGTACAAAACTACGGAGCAGCAGATGGCTCTAACGGTGGTCAGTATCGTGCTGAAGGTAACACTTTAGTAGATAGGTTCGCTGACTACGCAGGTCAACCGGGTTCAATAACTAATGCGACTAGGATTGATGACCCTGCTCTTGGTGGTGGTCAGGTTCTAGGACAAACTACTGGTGGTGGAGCTCAAGCCGCTCCAGCTAAAGTGCTTAATCAAGCAGCAGTAGACAATACGAATAAAGCTATTGGAAGTTTAGATACGGAACAGCAAGTCGGTTATCAAAATATTGAAGATGATTATGGTTCTGTAATTGGTAAGTACGACCTTGAAAGAGGTAACAATAAAGCTGATTTTGATGAAGGTATTATTACTAACAACCAAAATCTCGAAAAGAACAGACAAAACTCTTTAGTTTCTGCTGCTCAAGGTTTGCGTGGACTTCGTGGAGTCCTCGGCTCAATTGGCGCGTTAAATGGTGATGGAACAAGACTAGCCAATCAAGCAGTGACTAATGAAGCAAATACCGATCTCGGTGGTGCTCAAGAAACTGCGGCAACTAATACTCAAGCTCTGAATAAGTCTTGGGATCGTTTCGGTGAAGAAGACAAACAGCGAAGAGCAGAAGCTCAAACTAGCAGAGGCAATAGCCGTACTGCTCTTGAAGGGTCTATTCTTGGCAAGCGTCAAGGTCTTCTCCAGAAACTCGCTGAATTATTCGGTGAAGTCGATAACACTAGCGAAGCTACTAATTACCTCAACCAAGCTGGAGATCTTAATGAAGGTATCGCTCAAAAATCTCGAGTTCAATCTTCTCCAATTGTGGCGAAGAGCGCAGCGTTTAACCCTGGTGAAATGGATAGCTACTTAGCTGGCGCTGGTGATATGACAGTTGGCGTTCAGAATGGTGCAGTCGGTGGTTCAGCGCCTAAAGTTCTAGCTGGAAGAAACCTACAGGACGAAGAGAATAAGCGCAAACTACAATTCGCAACAGTTTAACAAAAGGGGTTTCAAGGTATGGGCTTCTTCAGTAAATTAAATAAAGTTTGGTCAGGCACAGATTTTTGGCAGGGCGACGAAAATCGCAAACAGCGAGAAGATTTTGCGCGCAAAGAAGAAGAAGACCGTGAGCGTAAAAGACAACAGGGGATTCAACAGGCTTTCAATAACCCTCAACCTGGCTCTGTTGTCGCTCCTACTCAACCACAAGTAAAATTTGACCCGACTCAGCCTTTACAGAAATTCAATCCAATATCTAATACAGGGTTCAACAACCCTTTATTAAACATAGCCCAACAATCCCCTGCTGAGCTTGAAAAGATGAACGCAGTCACTAAAGACAATGCGAATAAGGATAGAATTCTAGAAGAACTGTATCAAGCTAATCTTCCTCGTCAGCGCCGTCAGCAGACTTCAGGAGAAGGTTGGTTCGGTCGCAACATACTAAATAGAAAAGCGATAGAAGAACGAACTCAATTAGGTGCTCGGGAAGCCGCAGCTAGACAGTATCAGGAAAAATATGGCTATAATAATGACCCAAAAGTTCTTGAATACAGAGGAGACACCAAAGAGAGACAAACCAAAGAGAGCGATCGATTAAGGAAAGACGGAGAGAATTTGCAGATTTTCGCCGATACTATGACCGGCGTTGCAGAAGACTTATCATATGTCCCTGTCACCGGCTCTGTTATTAATCTTGGTCTTGCTGGTACAGAGAAGATTGCTGACGCTACAGGCAATACTGCTTACGCTGATGATATCGAAAGTCAGAGACTACAGATTGACGCCGGTATGACAAAAGAGGAATTTGACCAGTTAGCTCCTCAAGCAAGTAAAGATGAGTTCGATGAGATAAAAACAGGCGTTGACGCAATGAGTGACAATGAATTTGCTGATTTCAAATTAGCTATCGCTCGTCAACTGAAACAAGAAACAGGACAAGATATAGATGTTTCCTTCGGCAAGGATGAGTTCTTGGGTTCTTTTAACATGGATATCCAGCAGAAAATCCGAAATATGCAAACATTAGGTTTAGCTCTCTCTCCATTAGATTTTATCGGAGCAGCAGGTCTAGCCAAGTCCGGGGTGACATCGGCTGGTAAGGCTGCGTTTAAAGAAGCTCTTAAAACAGGTAGTAAAAAATACGCTTTAGGTCAAGCCGTCAAAACTGGTTTTGGAGTTGCAGCTAAGGAGTCGGTGGCTCCATTTATTGCTGGTTCTGCTCTTAGTGTGGGTGCTCAAGGTTATCTCGGTGGATTCGATAATATAAATCCATTAGAAGCTGCTAAAACCGGTGGCATGGTCGCTGGTACTTCTTTATTATTCCCTACAGGCAAAGGCGCGAAAAGTGGTATAGATGATGTTGCTCGTGTTTCCGATGATGTAGTCCGAGGTGTTGACGGTATAGACGAAGCCGTTCGATCAGCCGGTAGTACTTTAAGCAGCGAAGTCTCATCAGGTATAAAGAAGACTGTGTCTGTCGCTAGTGGTGAGGCTGACGATTTGCCTGGTACTCGAAGAGTAGAATCAGGGGAATTAACTCCTTCTGTAGACCTCGGCGATGGCATAAAATCTACTAATCAAGCCGCTAATATACCTGACCCTAATAGTCCTATAGCGTTAGCTCGACCTGACGAGTTCAGCTCTCAGGCTCCAATCGCTAACTTCGACTCGGCTCCCGTCGAGCCTGGACAACTCCAACGAGCCACCGGCTCTGCTGACGACCTCAGTATCAATTCTGACAAATTAAACAGCAGAATCCAGGAGCTTACAGCTCAAGCAAATGATCTAGACACTCCAGCTTTTCAGCGTCAAGCAGCTAAAAAAGCGTTATCACAACTTATGGGACAAGCTGATGAAATCCAAGCTCGTAATCTTGGTGTTGCAGACGGTCCATTAGATCGTCCATCGTTCCAACATCAGGACGACTTAAAAGGTGTTATCTCTGAAGGTCAAGCTGAATTAGACAACTTTATGAGAGAAAATCCTGACGCGTCTATGATGGAAATTGAAAACGCAAAAGCCTCTATTGAGAGTCAAGTCGTCGCTAGAGTAGAAGAATTGCAAAAAGGTAGGTTCGGTGGAGACGTTGACGCTCAAGGGAACGCTGTATTAAAGTCTGACGCTCAAGTGGCGCGTGAAATGGCTGACCAGGGAGTACCTCTCCAGCGTGGAGGCAGTCAATCCGCTGCTACTGAGAATCTTATGGCCACTGAAGCTAGACAAGCTGTTGACGACCAGGTGCTTAGAACTCCTGAATCTGAGTTACTGCAAGCAGTTGACCAGGCTCAAGGCGCTTATGATGATGTAGCTAAAATCCGTCAAGGTGAACGTGGTGAACGTATTGCAGCTGGTGGAAACGCTTATGACTCAGCAGGTGGTGGAGAAGCAGGATATCGTGCAAAATTATCACAACTTAAAGGTAAATATTCAGAATCAGGTTTTGAACCTGTAGGACTAGATTCTACTACTCAGAATCAACTTCTTGACGCTGTCGAAACGTCAGGTCTTCGTGATTTTGAAAAAGTGACAGCTCAACGTGGATTGCGTAAAATTTGGGGTGCTAGTGAAGGTAAGCCTGTACCGAGCGAATTAAACCTTATTAGAAGAGTATTTGGTGAAACCGGTAATAAAATAGCCGACCAGGTAGAACAGGCTCTAGCAGAGTCTCCTAAAAATTGGAAGGAAAAACTTGTAGATATTGCTGGTATTCCTAGAACTGCTATGACTTCCTTTGACTTCTCAATGGGTTTGAGACAAGGTAGTGGTGTGATGTTCACCAACTTCCCTCAGTGGATGAAAGCGAACAAAGAATCTGTGAAGTATGCTTTCAACGGCAAATATTTCGACGAGGCTATGAACGCTATCAAAAACGATGACGCGTACACTCTTATAACTGACAAGATGAATGTTCGTCTTCCGGGCGCTATTGGTGAGGGTGCTGAGCTTATGAGTTCAAAAGATATACTTGAAAACATCCCTGTTTACGGCAAGGGTATTGAGGGCTCTAACAGAGCATATACAGGTGGTTTGACTAAATTACGATATGAAGTCGCTAAAAAATGGGTAGACTCTCTCGGTGGAGTCGATGAGGTTGCTAAACTGACAGATACTCAGTTAGCTGATTTAGGTGAGGTGGTGAACACATTTACAGGTAGTGGTGGAAAAATGAACGGCCTCACCGACAAGCACATTCAAACGCTGTCCTCAACCCTGTTTGCTCCTCGGTTGTGGGCTTCTCGATTGAACATGCTTAATCCTAGATTTTATCAAAGGCTTAGTCCTGTCGCTCGTAAAGCTGCATTAAAAAATATGGCTTCATTTATGGGAGCCGCGACTGCAACAACTGGACTCCTTGAATACGCTATTCCTGGTGTAGAAGTCGAAAAAGACCCTCGAAGTTCTGACTTTTTGAAGATTAAAGTAGGTAACACTCGTTATGATATTTTCAGTGGCTTACAGCAAAACATAGTGCTTGGAGCCCGATTAGCTACAGGAGAAAAGAAAAGCTCAACTAGTGGTGAAATGGTGACGCTTGGTGATGGCTACGGTGATCCGAGCAGATTTGACGTCGGAGTAGACGCTTTGCAGAATAAGTTTAACCCTGTACTCGGTCTAGTCTCTCGTTATATGCAGTCAGGTCCTAGTGACGAAGATTCTGACAATCCATTAATAAGAACCGACAAATTCGGAGAAGAAGTCAATTTCGGTACTGAAGTTGCTAAGATGGGTGCTCCTTTAGGACTTATGGGAGTAAAAGAAACTTATGATGATACTGGAGATTTCAAAAAGGCTGCGCTGATGAACTTACCTGGTATTGGTGGTGTTGGTGTTCAGACTTACGGCGAGATTCCTACAAAAGAGCAGGACAGGTATAACGCAAATGAAGATTTGAAAACTCGTAAAAAGGCTCTTGATGAGGCTGGTATACCTATTACTGCCGATAAGATTGGCGACCTAGCTAAAGTTGGTGATTACGAGAAGGCACTTCAAGGCGCTGAATATCGTCTTGCAGAACTCGAACAGGATGAGGACGCGACAGAAAACAGTAAGAATACGGCTCGTCGTGATATCGAAGACTACAAATTTGGACAAGAACACGGCTATGTCCCTTCAAGCAATGAGGCTGTTGAAACTCGCGCAGAGCGTGGCGAGTATGGTGCTGCTATTGCTGGATGGAATTTACGACTACAACGAGACGAAGCCGAGGGGAACACTCCTGAGAGCAAGCTGAAGAGTACTCGAGATAAAATTAAGCGATATGAGATTTTTGACAAATACAATATAGAGCCTGATATGGCTGTTGCTTATGAGAAAACAACCTCTGATACCGGTGGAGTTGGTGTGACTGCTTGGAGAGACATGATGGACTCTGATGACCCAAAGGTAGTCGCTTATGCTGAAAAGCTGTATAATTTAGACCAAGCCTTGATTGAAGAGGGCGTTGTCAAAGAGCCGAAGTACTATTGGGGCAAGAATGGTAGAGGTGGGGGTAAAGGTAGTAGTCCTAGATTCTCTACCGACATAGGGAAAATCGGTGCTCCAAGTTATAACTTTAATCCACAAAAATTAGAGAAGGCTTCAGCAGGACCAGTACAGAGCGAAATAGCCTCAGTGGATATGGTCCCGAATTATAGCAGAGAAAAGAAACAAATTAGTGTCAATAGGGGGCGTACGATATGACCGATCAAGAAAAATTAGAAGACTTTACTCAGGATTTTTACCTGACACTATATAATCGTTTACTTGACGATATTACTACCGACGCAGACAGTCAGGCTGAAGTTGCTAAAATGATTCGTTGGGTGAATATGTTCCTAGACGAGCTAGAACAGGAAACCGACAACGATGGTCAGCCTATAAATTGGGTCTACCTGAGAGAGAATGGTGTAGAAATTGGCACTATCGCCACCGTCACAGACACCTTTGACCTTCCTACCGGTGCTCTTCGTCCTGTAGCTAACCCCGACAGACCACTCACGATCTCACAGGATGGCTCTGCTGTGAGTATTTGGGACGTTGTTGACCCGAATCAGATAACCAACCGAAATGAGTACTACACGCGTCCTCAGAGGGTTACTTATGTTAATCAGAAGCTCGTCTTTTCACGAAGGCTTAACGACACTGAAATAGGTGGGACGGTGAATACAGACATTGTGAATATTTTCCCTCGATTAGCGACCGACGACACGACTCTCTTCGATTTACCAATCCCTCGACAATTGCTTATTCTCGGCGCTGCCAAGAACTCTAGCCTTCCTGATATTGTGCAGGGTGGCTTATCTCCTTCGTATACTCAGAAATATGGAGATTTACTTGATGGACATAAAGCTAATAATATGCAGACAGCAGACGCCAGTGAAGCCGTCACGGACGACTTTAGCGGCATAGGAGGCGTAGGGTTCTAATATGTCACACGGTTATCACAAACAATCAGAAGGTGAATGTAAATCTTGTCAAGATCGTATGTTTAGAGGTCATTTGAAGTCTCGCTACGGGATTACTTTAGAGGAGTATGAAGCTATGGCGCAAAAACAGAGAAATGTTTGTGCTATCTGCGACCAACCAGAAAAAGATCGTTACAAACGTAGATTATGTGTTGACCATAATCACGCTACAGGCGAGATTCGAGGATTACTTTGTCATATGTGTAATACTGGGCTTGGCAAATTTATAGATAATCCTGTATTGCTCAATTCAGCTGCTCAGTATTTAATAGAGAGGGGGTTCTGATGGCAGTCTCTAAAGCCGCAAAGGTACCAAAAAGAAATATAGGTAGCCTTGACCTCAACGGATGGTCGGGTGGTTTGTTTCTTAATGGCGCTCGTTTGGCTGAGGGAAACCAATTTGTCTCAAGCAAGGACGTAAGACTTACTCCTCAAGGTAGGTTGACCCCTCGCTATTCTCTTGAAAGATGGCTCCCTGATACAGTAGAAACTGTTTATGAAATTTACCCTGCTCTGTGGGAAGGTGAAGTTTATTTCTTTGTAGCTGATGAAAACGAAATTAGGTATGCACAGATAGGAGATTCCTCTTGGACTTCTTCAGGTGGAGATAATGTGATTACTACCAATAACGGAGGCAAGCCTACTTTCATCAGAGCTCTAAATTCCATTCTTATTCTCAATGGATCCAATGGGGATAAACTAGCGTATATTGACTTAGAATCAGCTACATTTGATGTCGTGAAATATGACCTAGTAGCTGACCCTACTAGTGCTCCTACGGCGACTCCAACAGGTATAACAGGCACCGGTGCCTATAAGATTTACTATGGCTACACTTATTCAAGTGCAACTGGAGAAACTCTTATTTCACCTATTTTGGAAAAAACTATAAGCAAGCCTCGATCTCTATGGGCTGACGATGGTTCTGAATATCTAACTGTAAACCGACCTGATTTTGGAGCCGAGCCAACCGGCGCAACTTATTGGAACTTATACATCGCTTTGGCAGCTAACGGTGGCTCAATTCAAGACTCAGACATGCTTATGCTTGCAGGTGGACTCGACCTGAACCAAGAAGGAATAGTTGATAACGCGACTCTTGCTATAGATATAGGTCGTGGCAATCCTCCTACAGCAAATAGCACAGACGGTCCTCGTGCAGATCACGCTATAGAGACTAATGGTCGTCCAGTATTATTCGGTATTAAAGATGAAAATGGTTACGACACCGGTGAAGTATTTATTGGTGGTGATGGCGACTATGCGCTCGACTTCTCTTCTGC
>Ga0306898_1000453_pt1 | contig 16057 bp, 14 predicted proteins | sample AntRauMFilla1564_FD_190424 | JGI IMG/M metagenome (GOLD analysis project Ga0306898, IMG submission 190424) | Saline lake microbial communities from Rauer Islands, Antarctica - Metagenome Filla 1 #564 (v2) (version 2) | ecosystem: Environmental > Aquatic > Non-marine Saline and Alkaline > Saline ...
CAGTACGAAACGGTATTGGCTCATCCATATAGAGGTTGGTTGCTTAGAGCAGTCCCTTACGTTCGTGGGTGTCGCCCGCATCATCGGCTTCGTCTTGACCGCTGGCGTCGTTTGCATCGGTCTGGGTCGCCATTATCTCACGGGCCTTGGAACCATCGGCTGGTCCAATTACGCCATTTTCCTCCAAGAGATCAATCAATCGGGCCGCTCGAGAATAGCCCACCCGAAGCTTTCGTTGTAAGTACGAAGTAGAAGCTTTACCGGCTTCCATCACCGCTAGCTTGGCGTCTTGGTAGAGCTCGTCGTCCGCGTCGTCATTACCATTGACCATGGCACTAAAGACCGAGTCGTTGCTGGTGTCTGATGCTTCGTCGAAGTCGATGGTATCTAGCTGGTGGGCATCTTGATTACGAAGGTATTCCACTACGCCTTTGATCTCTTCCTCAGAAACGTAGGCAGATTGCAGACGCACCGGCTTGGGGCTGTCTGAAGACAAATAAAGCATGTCTCCCGCTCCGAGGAGCTTTTCGGCTCCGACGGTGTCGATAATGGTTCGGGAGTCAATCTGCGACGCTACGGCCATCGCAATACGGGTGGGGATGTTCGCCTTAATAGTACCAGTAATAACGTTTACCGACGGTCGCTGCGTCGCGAGGATGAGGTGAATACCCACCGCTCGACTCATCTGGGCCAAGCGGACAATCATTGCCTCGAGTTCTCGCGGGTAGGCCTGCATCAGGTCGTTCAACTCGTCGAGGATAATTACGATGTACGGCAGAGCCTCAGGTAGGGCGATGCGCTCTTCTTCAAGTGAGCCAGCATCTTCCCAAGCCTTCTTGGCTGGCTGGTAGACAGTCTTGTGGTATGTCGCGATATTTTGTTTTCCTTCGGCTTCAAGGATGTCATACCGTCGTTCCATTTCCTTCACTGCCCAAGACAACGCCTGAATGGCTTTTTTGGCCTGGGTGATAACCGGGGTCAAGAGGTGCGGAATCTTGTTGTACAACGTGAGCTCCACGCGCTTGGGGTCCACCAAAATAAATCGTAGTTGGTCGGGGGAGTTGCGGTAGAGAAGTGAAATGATGATGTTCTGAATCGCTACTGATTTACCAGAACCAGTCGTACCAGCGATTAGTCCGTGTGGCATCCGCGCTATGTTCGAGAAGTGCACGTTTCCGGTCACGTCTTTCCCTAGAGCTATTAGTAGTGGATGCGGTGAATCAGTGTACTCAGGAGTAGCCAGCATGTTGGCCAGTCCAACCGTCGCCCGCTTCTCATTGGGTACCTCGATTCCTACTAGTGACTTACCCGGAATCGGAGCTTCGATACGAATCGAGCTGGCCTTCAGAGCCAGTTGGAGCTCCTGCTGTAGTCCAGCAATCTTGGCAATTCGTACTCCTTGGGCGGGCTTCAGGGCATAGCGGGTGATGGTCGGTCCACTTTCTACCGCATCCATTTCCACACTAATCCCAAACTCTTTTAGCGTCCGCTTGATGGTGTTGGCATTGGCCTTCACGTCACCTATCTGTGGCTTACCTTTTTCCTTATTCAAAAGCGACAGAGAAGGGGCGATGTACGTACCACTAAAGTTCTTAATGACGATATCATTGGTTTTGACTTTCCCGAGGCTGGCCATCTTTTTGGACACCGCTGCCAGTCCAGTTAGTGGCTGCTCGTCTTCCTCCTCTTCAGGCTCCTGAGTCGCTTCCTCCGCTTCTTCGGTGGTATCAGGAATATCCAATGACTCAATGTCGCCATCGTCCTCGAGTGCTTCAGCCTTCTTCTTAAATGGCAGCTTCAGACCAGTATTAAAGAGCAGGAAAACAGAAATCAGTACCAAGCCAAAGATAAGTACACCCGTCACTGCATTGCCCAAGAGTGCTGCCAGCGGCCAAGAAACAGCCAAGCCGGTGAATCCACCCAAGCCCTCACCATAGAGTTCAATCGCCCCTAATAGAGAAACAAAGAGGAGGATGGTCCCAGTGATTTTGGCACCACTGACCTCACTGGTCTCCTCACGCGGATTGAGTAGTACATATATATAGACGGCACAGATCAAAGGCGCCAACCACGCACCGGTTCCAAACAGAGCAATCAGCGCCGTCTCGGTCCACTGTCCAGCTGGTCCAGCGTAGTTCAATAAAGAGAACAAAAAGAAGACCGCTATGATGCCCATCACCACTGCACCAATTGCTTGGCGAGCGTGCGGAGACAGGTCGTCAAACATCGGTTCCTTCTCTTTTTTTATATTTCGTTTCTTGCGTGCCATATGAGTAATTTCTTGAAATGAGTATCAGTTAATGAATACCCACATAATATCACGTATCAGCAAGGCATATATACCTTGGCTCGTAAGGGTCAAATAGCGGACAGGGCTTGCAAAGTCCTTAAATGTCTTTATAGTAAGTATTAAGTACATCGAGCAGAAGTCTTTAACGGTCTCGTAAAGAACACTCATGATATGCAAATGGAAAAGGACAATCTAATACAAATTAAAAGACTCTCAAACGACACAAACTATTATAATAATGTCTTTAAAAAGACTGAGAAAATAGTGTCGGTTATTTTCTATATATTGTCTGAGACAAGAACGGATAGAATGTCAGAGACACATATCGATTCTATTAAAGACAGGTCACTAAAGACCCACGAACTTTCCTTAGAGACACTCTCTCTGCAACCGCACGAAATCTCTGAAGGACTCTTACAATTCCAGTATGGTCTTGTCGCATTGGAGAGCACTTTGCGAATCGCCAGTATGGCCCGCGTCGTTCCCCAAGACATATTTATGTTGCTGACCGATCAGATAGACACGGTCTTGCGGTACATCAACAATCATTATCTCCAGAACGATGGCGTATCGGTGAGCGAGCTGACTGAAGTCATGGTTCCCAAGTCTGGTGCGCAGCAGTCACTCAAGAGTCAATCACCAGCCAAGACACCAACTCCGCGGCAGCGTCGAGTCTCGGTCCCAGCTGGAGACATTAGTACCGATGCCTACCTGGTCTATAGCCAGCTCACGGACAGAGCCGACCGGATAAAGACAGTCCTTGAAGCCAAGCCCCAAGCAACAATTAAAGACATAGCGGAAGTAATAACCGACGTCAGTGAAAAGACAATTCAAAGAGAGCTTAATAGTCTCATAGAAAAAGGACAAGTAATCAGAGAAGGGGAAAGACGATGGTCACGCTACTCCGCAAAGAAGTAGTCCGATAGACGTAAGTCCTTGACTCTAACAACTGAACACGTTATGAATAATTATCTGTCTGTTATCTAACAGACAGATAATTATCTTTGACGTCGTCATGACGTCTTTGATAAAGATACGCCACCTTTGGGGACAAATCTCAACGACACCAAAAAGACAACCAAGTTTGCCAAACGCATATTTTGTTCTGTAATTTGTGTGGGTGTAAGAACAACCAAGTTGGGGCGTCATCTACAGCAGACAGGAGTAATGCTATTTATAATTGCTGACCGAAGAATCACTCTATTTACATGTTATGCCACACTGGCAACACCATGTATCCACAGCCTGTGAACTCCTCGAATCAGTAAAGTAGTGCTACTATATGGATATGCGCTGGAGCGCTTTTTTTCTAAGCTGATACACGTACGTTGCGCAGACCGCAACAGCACCATCAGCCCTCAGAGATTCGCCCCAGAGTGTTATGAACATTAACAATAGGAACTCAGTACTTCGGTATTGCAAAGCCTTACAAACAATAGAAGACTACCGCCTTCCTTTTCCCGTACGCTATCCGCCGCACAGACACGCAGTCTCAACTCGCAGCTAACCTCTATATATAGAATGTTCATTCACTCTATATATAGAGTTAGTGATATTAGTAAACGACGTGATAACTCGTTTATCAATATGAATTAATTCATATTATTAGAATCTATCAGGTAACGCTTCGCAAGAAGCACGCGTAGTTAATTACGCATATTACAAACAAAATTATTGTTATGACAACCACAAAAACTTTTGCTTCAAAGCTCACTGTAGCTTTCGTTGCAGCTGCTATGATCGTGTCAGCATTTGCCCCTGCAGCGCAGGCGCAAACTACTGAAGATCTACAGCAAATGATCAACAACCTACTTGCACAAGTAGCACAGCTACAAGCGCAAACAGGAACTTCAGCACCAGCTGGAGCACCAGCCGTATGTCCGTACACATGGACACGAGATCTTACTATGGGATCAGAAGGAGCTGACGTTATGAAGCTACAACAGTTTCTTAACTCATACTCAGACCTACGAGTATCAGCAACAGGAGCAGGTTCAATCGGAATGGAAACTTCATTCTACGGACCAGCAACTGCAGCAGCTGTTTCAAAGATGCAAGTAATGTTCCGAGCGGAAGTACTATCACCTAACGGTCTAGTAAATCCAACAGGATACTTCGGAGCTTCATCACGAGCAAAGGCTAACGATCTATGTATCGCTAACACTACTCCAACTGAAGAAGAAGAAGCTGAAGAAGACGCAACTGAAGAAGAAGAAGAAGATGATTCTTCAGACATGACTCTACGAGGAGAAGCTAACCTAGACAATGTCGAAATCCGAGACGGTGAAAGCGATATTGAAGAGGGACAAGAAGACGTAGTCATCGGTGAACTTACAGTTGAGTTCGCAAACGGTGACGCTGAAATCTCACGACTTGATTTTGCTATCCTAGAAGATGGTGAAGATGACACTGTTGGATCAGGAGTCGCTCAGCCATGGGATGCGTTTGAAACGTTCTCATTATGGATTGATGGTGACAAAATCGCTGAAGTAGATGCTTCAGACGAAGATGATTACCTAGACGAAGACGACGGTACTTTCCGATTCAGTAATCTAAACATCGTAGCGATGGAAGATGCAGAAGTGGAAATTCTTATCGGAGCTTCAATGCAAAACAATCTTGATGCTGATGAATTGACAGATTGGAGTCTATACGCGACTGAAATCCGTTTCTTTGACGCAGATGGCGTAGCAACTACAGAAAATGGTCGAGATGATCTTTCAGGTAACGACTCAACAATCAGTAGTGAAAACTCAGCTGATTTTGAAGCAGTACCAGAAGGAGACGGTGATGAACTAGAACTACGTTCTTCTTCAGCCGACCCAGATGAAACAACTATCATCGTTGATGAGAATGACACTACAGACGCAATGTTCTTCGCCTTTGACCTAGACGCTAGTGATTCAGACGGTGACGTAGAACTAAATTCAGTTTTCGTTAACGTTACGATTTCAACTAACGCCTCATCAACAGCTGAAGGTATTGATGGTCTTGTGCGAGATTTCTACATCGAAATCGATGGAGATAAGTTCAAAGCTGAATCTTACACAGGAACAGGAACCACGGCTAGAGTTGAATTCGATATTGACGGAGATTACGTAATCGACGCCGGTGATCGAGTAACTGTAGAAGTATTCGCTGAGTTTGAAGAAATGGACGGTAACTCAGGTTTCCAAGGAACAACCATCAACGGTTCTGTTGTACAGGCTGACATTGATGCAGAAGCAGCAGAAGACATCAATGTCGAAGGTAGCTCAACAGTAGCTGGTGAATTCCACCCAGTACGATCAGAAGGAATCTCAGTTGAATTCGACGAAGATCGATCTGAAACTTCAACAAACGGTAACACTGTAACATTTACGTATGTTGTAGAAGTAACTGCCGTTGGAGATGATCAAACTATCGCAATCGCTGACTTTAACGACACAATCGTTGACCCAGCAGGTTCACCAACACCAACTATTGCTCGAACACTCGACGCACGAGGAGGTGGTGTAGATGAAGTTTCACCTGACGTCTTCGAAATAGACGAAAGTCAAACAGCAACATTCACATTCAAAGTATTTGTAACTACAGATGCTGCAGGTGATGCTGGTCTATACTCAATTACTCTCGATAATATCGATGGTACTGAAGTAGACGAAACACTTGACGAAGTTGCTAACTTTAGCGCATAGTCATTTGTCCTAAAATGAGATAGAAGTATCTCTAACAAAAAAACTCCCTTCGGGGAGTTTTTTTGTTTTCTAAATCTTTATAAGGAGCAAGATCACAGCTATAATATTTGATACATCGGAGTTCATACTATAATATAACTAGCTCCGGAGGTCCTTCCTCCGTAAAAAACTAGCTCCGGAGTAAAAAAACTACGGAGGTCCTTCCTCCGTAAAAAAGTCTAACTACGGTAACTACGGAGGTCCTTCCTCCGTAAAAATAACTACGGAGGTCCCTAACTACGGAGGTCCTTCCTCCGTAACTACGGAGCTCCTCTAACTACGGAGGTCCTTCCTCCGTAAAAACCTTCCTCCGTAAAAAAAGTCTCTCGCCAACACGAGAGGCTTTTTTATTTCCGATTCCGCAAATGATACAATTAAACAATGTCGATGAGAAAAATCCCGTTCGTTCCAGAAGAGTTCTACCATATATAAAAAAAACTACGGAGGTCCTTCCTCCGTAAAAAAGTCTAACTACGGAGGTCCTTCCTCCGTAAAAAAGTCTCTCGCTAAACATATAACAATATAGCTCCGGAGGTCCTTCCTCCGTAAAAAAAACTACGGAGGTCCTTCCTCCGTAAAAACTTCCTCCGTAAAAAAGTCTCTCGCTAACACGAGAGGCTTTTTTATTTCCGATTCCGCAAATGATACAATTAAACAATGTCGATGAGAAAAATCCCATTCGTTCCAGAAGAGTTCTACCATATATACAATAGAGGTAACTCCAGACAAACCATCTTCTTATCTGAAGCAGACTATGCTCGTTTTTCAGCGTTATTATACTTAGCAAATGGTACAAATCCGTTCGAGTTTCGTAATCTCGATAGCGATGCGTTATTTGACTTTGATCGGGGAGAGCAGTTGGTGGCCATCGGGGCGTATTGTCTGATGCCAAATCATTTTCATATTTTAGTAACTCCGGTAATTGAAGGCGGCATGGTTACTTTTATGAGAAAACTAGCTACCGGATATTCTATGTACTTTAATAAAAAGCACCACCGAACTGGCTCATTATTTGAAGGTAAATTTAAGTCTGAACATGTAGAGAGTGACCAGCACTTAAAGTATTTATTTTCGTATATCCACTTGAACCCAGTGAAATTGATTCAGAGTGATTGGCAGCAAGTGGGGATTAAGGAAAAAGAGAGAGTATTTCAGTATCTACAGGATTTTCGATACTCGAGTTACCTGGATAATACTCTGTTTCGACCAGCGTCAAAAATACTACAAAGAGAAAAGTTTCCTAGATATTTCGTTGAGAAAAAGGATTGGGACACCGAAATGAACCACTGGCTTTCGTATAAAGAAACAGAAGACGGAAGTTATACGGAGGTCCTTCCTCCGTAAGACCCAGGACCAGCCCTGACCCGGAGGACCGGCCTCCGGACTCTCGATAACCTAGTAGGGTGCGGGAGGTTCAGGGGTTTGATACATCCGCCTTTCCCCTGTAATATACTTAGTATATGAATACATTTACAATCAAGTTGGGGAGTTTTATCGCGCTAGTAATACTGACTATTCCAACCGGAGCGCAGGCCTACCGGTTTGTTGAGAGCAGCTCAATCCAGATCACCGACACGACCTACTTGCTGACTCACACCTACACTGCCGGTTTCCTCAATGAAGTTGTGCAGACACCGATTGTGGCAACTCTAGACTACGAAGCTCAAGGGGAGTATCCCCGAGTTGGCTTTTCAATTGAGGGCGTTAGCGACGCTGCTTTGCAAGGAGCCACGGTGAATTCGCTGGTCCTGAGTAACGCGTCAATTGTAGATAATAGATACCAAATGGTAACCGGTAAAAGAGATACCTTTACGCTGTTTGCCCTGGTGACCCTACAGAACCCGGTAGTAAGTACGAGCGACATCTCACTACGAATCCAAACGGTGCCTTTTAGTTACGTCAGAGATGGTGAGGAAAGAAACATATTATACAACCTAGCAGTCACCCCCAAAGAAGACGAAATCGTCATCAACGTAGGGAAGTAACTCCCAAAGACCAGCCTGCGAGTGACATCTTTATATGTGGAGGCCCTTCCTCCGTAAGATAAAGTTGCAAAGAATCACCCCCCCCAGGACTACTAAAAAACACCCCAAAAAACACCTAATCCCGCAGTTTCCCCGCGAAACTGCGGGATTAGCGTTATTTAAGTAAATTCAAAAGCGACCCCTAGCCCAGTCTGGGCCAGTTGAGTTATACATAATTATGGCTCGTGCGGATTATCTGCCGAGATAGTGGGGTACAATGCCAGTATATGACATCTATCCGTTCGTGGACTGGAGCGCTCACTTTATTTCTATTTTCATTCTTCATATTGACCCACCCTGCCGCAGCATCCTGCGGTAATATCATCTATCTAGAAGAAGTAGATAGAAATGTTTTTCAAGAGGATGTTATCCCGATAGACAACTGCGATAACCCTTTTAATGTCGATACCGAAGTAGGCTACGTCCCAAATTTGACACTTAACGGAGAGACGGTAGGTTCAGGTGATATCGTAACCATCGAAGAAGATGCCGTGGTTGATTTGCAGTACAGCATCCAACCAAGCGGGCATGGCAGTTTCTATTGGGTCGATGTATACCAAGTGACAGAAGATGGATATCGACAGATTGCCGCTAATGCGGAAACAGGAGATTCTTTTCAAGAAGGCTTACCAGAAGGGGAGTACGTGGCTGCATATATTTCCTTTACCGTGTTCGGTCAAGCCCAAAAAACACCCTCCTGGCTAGACAAGCTAAGAGGTTTTTTCCTGCCCAACATAGCCCATGCATTTTACGAAGATGATCCAGAAGTAGCTATTATTACGTTTACTATAAATCACGAAGCCCAGGAGCCAGAAGGAGCCTCCAGCGTATTATTTTTGCCAGGGATTCAAGCCAGTCGGTTGTATACAGACGGAGTACTAGGCTCCGAAAATCGACTATGGGAACCTAATCGTAACGAAGACGTTCGCAAGCTTGCAATGACAGAAGCAGGGGAGAGTATCGAAGATGTATACACAAAAGACGTCATGGATGAGATTTTTGTATTCGGCAACGTGTATAAAAGTTTTTTAAAACTACTTGAAGCATTAGAGGAAGACGAAGTGATAAAAGAATTTTTACCTTTCGCCTATGACTGGCGGTACGATGTATTCGTAGTTGCGACCGAGCCGGTAGTGTATCCAGATGGAGAGCAAAAGCTTTTGCTAGAAGAAATAAAGAGAATGGCAGCTGAGTCATACACTGGAAAAGTGACAATCGTTGCCCATTCCAACGGTGGTTTGGTAACCAAAGCGCTTCTTTATGAATATGGTGATACCGAACTCGCTGATTTGGTGGATAAAGTAGTGCTAGTTGGTACTCCACAGCTTGGTACACCCAAGGCAATCGGATCAATGTTACATGGCCTCAAGCAAGGGACAATGCTGGGTATATTTTTGAATCCAGGGGTTCTGCGCGAAACGACAGTTACTCTACCAGGTGCTTATGGGCTATTACCATCGGCCAAGTATTTCGAAAATTATGCAACAGACATCATAACCGTAGATAACAGTCTGCTAACTGAGTCTGTTTCCAGCTACGGAAATCTGAGCTCGTATACTAATTTTGTAGATTTTTTAGTTGATGAAAAGACTACTCGAAATAATATAACTAATATATCCCAACCCCTTGCGCTGAATACAAGCATAATGAATCAGGCAATTGCACAACAACAAATTTTGGGTAATTGGGTAGCTCCAGACGGGGTGGATGTGTTTGAGGTGGCCGGTACCGGAAACCCCACGATTGATGGTTTTCATTATCGAGAGTTTAGGTGTCCAGAAAATAATAAGCAGTGCATTATAAAGCCATATGTAAAACCTCTACTCAAATTTACAACCAAGGGCGACGAGACAGTGGTGTTGAGTTCAGCTACCGCTTATGCGGGTGATAAGGTCAAGTATGTTGTTAATTTAAATTTAGAAAGTGCTGGTTTATTGAATAAGGATATATCGCACGGTAACTTAACTGAAAGTGAATCAGTGCAGGTATTTATTGAGTCCTTGATCAAGTATCCGTACGTGACTGATGAAATTATAATTACTAGATTTTCTGAATTAACCCAGCCGTACAGAATCGTAGGCGTCCATTCTCCAGTCTCGATAATAGTTACAGACAAGGACGGTAACGTTACCGGCAGGAATGGAGATGAGGTAAAAGAAGAAGTAGGAGGTTCAAGTTATATTGAATTTGCCGGAAGTAAGTACGTGATTGTCCCAGGAGACGCAGAAGTCGAGGTGGTGCTTACCGGAGAAGCAGTCGGAAGGTATTCTCTGACAATAGAGGAATTGAGCGCATCGGGAGAACAGGTGTTAGTGCAAGAGATACTAGGAGCGACTAGTACTGTCGGTATGGTGGTGACATTTGGTTGCGATGAAGTAGAGTGTAGTGAGGCTGCTGTAGATTATGATGCTGATGGTGAATCAGATGCTACGTTTGATTGGTCAGGCAACTATGGAAGTTTGAATGTTCCTGAAGTAGTCCCAGAAGAGGCTGTAGAGAAGCGAAGCAGCAGCAAATCATCTGCGACTAGAATAAGAGAAGCGTCTAGTCCTGTTGGCCTAGTAGCGGGAATCTCGACGGAGGATCAGGACTTAGCAGAGATGTGGGCAGTACTATTGCAGCTCAAAGAAGCATTAGATGCTTTGGAAGTGTATTATAATTTGAAAAACTAAGGTCATGACAAATAAAAAACTATTATTATTTTCGTTTATTTCTGGTTTATTCTTATTGCTTATAACCGAGCCGTCGTTTGACTTTATCCATCGGGGTTATTTTAATAGTTTTGAATCAGTTTTACTTGCACCGCTTTTCTTTACATTAATTTTCTATTTTGTTTCGAGCGGTATCTTACTCTTCTTCTCCGACCAGATATTCAAACTCTGGCTGCGCAAGATAATCAGTTGGTTTTTACCCCTTAGTATCTTCTTAATCTGGGTGCTCGGCAGCGATGGAGGTTCGTACGTGAATCCTAGTAGCACAGACTTTGCAGTGTTTAGTGGGATTGTTTTGGTGATTACAACCATCATCTTTGCGTTGGTGCAGAAGTTTAGATATAAGCGGTAGTCGGGACACTTATTTTTTAGGCGAGAATCATCTGGTATACTTTAGTCACTATGTCACCCAATGAGTCACCACAATCTGAGCGACCAAAGTATAAGTTGCTTAATAAAAATTTTTACCGCTTTTTCTTTAGCTTTATTGCGGTGATTGCTAGTGTTCTGCTGCTTATACTTGGTATTGGGGCGGGGAGTGGAATATAATAACTGATATGTTACGCGTCACTGATCAGTACTTTTGGAATGTTGTCTTTACACTGTTTTTCTTGGTGTTGGTGGTGCTGGGCGCAATTATCCTCGAGACCGAAGCGCGGATACCACTGGACCAATTGGCCTTGGTAGACTTCGTGCTTATCACTCTGGCCACTTGGCGGGTAATACGACTCTTTGTATATGACGAAGTGACACGTTTCTTCCGGGAGCAGTTTTGGGATGTAAAACAGGTTGGTCGGGCACGTAAGCTAGAAAAGCCTAAAACAGGACCACGACGGACGCTGGCCGATCTGATGAGTTGCCCGTGGTGCTTCGGAGTCTGGGCATCGGCGATGATGATTTTCTTTTATCTGATTACGCCATATGCAATATTCCCAGTCGCATTACTGGCACTATCGGCCGTCGCAACCTTTTTGAATAATGTTTCTAGACTGGTAGCGTCTAAGATTGAAGAGAGGGAGTAGGCAGCTAGAATTTTTTTTCGGGACCAAGCGACGCACAGGTGTCTTTTTAATAGATGCAGGTGATTAGATGATTTTGGATACTGGGAAGCCCGAGGCTGATTTTATTTACTTTTACATCTAATCTGCTATAGTGTGCGCAACAGGCTCAAGACAGCTGGTCTGATATCGAAAAGGGTATCAGGTAATGAATCAATTGATTCGCCCGCCGAGGTCCACTCTATTTATATATAGCTTGGAAAGGTCGAGCCCCTCATATACGTATGTCGGGCCTGTTTTAATCCCCAAGTATAAGCTGCGAAGCGGCTATATTCTGAGGACATCTAAAATTTCATTTATCCAAATGCAATTTTAGAGTATTACTCGGTAATCCATTTTTTACATGGCAATTACAAAAGCTAAAAAGCAGACAATTCTAGCAAAGCTCGACGGAGTCAAGAATGATTCCAATTCAATCGTGTTTGTGAAGTTTAACGGCATGGCCGTGACTGACTCAACTGTGATGCGAAGAGAGTTGCGAGAAGGAGGTGTTGGATACTTTGTGGCCAAGAAGACGCTTATGAAGCGAGCGTTTGACGGAGCATACGAAGGAGAAATGCCACAACTTGATGGAGAGATTGCTGTCGCCTACAGTGCAGACGCAATCGCGCCCGCTCAAAAGATCAAAGAATTTGCTGCAAAGTACAAAGATAATCTAGCGATTGTCGGAGGAGTATTCCAAGGTGTCTACAAAGACGCTGCCGAAATGACTGAGATTGCATCAATCCCAGCTCTACCAGTACTACGAGGCATGTTCTTGAACGTTATCAACTCACCAATCCAAGGTTTGGTATTGGGACTCAACGCTATCGCAGACAAGAAGTCAGCATAGTTTAATTTAAATTCTTATGTCAGAAGAAACTAAAGACGTAGCAGTAGAAGAGACTGCAACTCCTGAAGTAGCAGTTGAAGAAACAAAGGAAGAAGCAGCTCCAGCAGCTCCCGCAGCTGAAGAAAAGAAAGAAGAAGCAGCAACTGATGTTGATGAAACAGTAGAAGTACCAGCAGAATTCAAGGCGCTAGTAGAGCAAGTTGAAAAAATGTCAGTACTCGAGCTACACGCACTAGTAAAACTACTAGAAAAGCGATTTGGTGTATCAGCATCTGCAGTAGCAGTAGCTGGACCAGCCGCCGGCGGAGACGCAGCCGAAGAACAATCAGAATTTGGTGTAGAGCTTACCGAAGTCGGAGCGCAAAAGATTGCTGTTATCAAGGCGGTTAAGTCAGCCCTTGGACTCGGTCTTAAGGAAGCTAAAGAAATGGTAGACGGAGCACCAGCAATGGTAAAGGAAGGAATGAAGAAGGAGGACGCTGAAGCACTAAAGGCTGAACTAGAAGCAGCTGGTGCAAAGGTTACTCTTAAGTAAAAATGAACAAATGCCCAAAGGGCATATTGTGAATTTTGTTCTGAATCGGCGGCTTTAGCCCGCCGTCGATTCCTAGAACAGGTACTCCAAGAATTACGTAAGTATATATTTCTCTGGAAACTGTTTAGAAAAAGCCCTGGATTTATCCAGGGCTTTTTCTTTGCCTAAGTAATAAAAAAGCCCCAAGATTTAAAAATCTCAGGACTTACGGGGATGGACAACTAATTAGTACTTTGTTCAATAAGGTCTTCAGGCCCATCTAACTCCTCATGATTTGATTTTTTGAAGGCGACGCAAAGCATTAGTGTGAATGCGACTCCGCAAACAAACGGTATCAATCCACCTATTATTCCTGCTATTGGGAGAAGTTCAAAATCTGTACCCAGTGCAATGCTTTGACCTAACCCAAGAACACCAGTTAGGGTTGCGATGATGGTTAAAAAAACTGTCGCTGTTCTGTTCATTTTTTTTCCTTTTTGGTTATATTAAAAAACTAACGACCTACACAATAGCACAATTTGTAGTTTTGTCAATCATATACTGTTTTAATTTACGACATTTTCCTCTCAATCTGTCTACAGATACCTTGTGATATAATCGCAGCATAATTTCTTCAATATGTCAGACCCACTTTCAATTCTGTTTGGTAGCGCGGCCCGAGTAAAGCTCCTGCGATTTTTCCTATTTAATCCTTCAAAAGAATTTCTCTTTGACGACATTAGTCGCCGAGCCAAGCTGGTGCGCCGGACGGCCCGCACCGAGATTTCAGCGCTAGAAAAAGCGACAGTCATCAAACAAAAAACCGTCTACATTGAAGTAGAAGGGAAGACTAAAAAAATGAAAGCCATTGCCTACGTGGTCAACAAAGATTTTCCTGAACTACAGGCGCTACAAACGTTCTTATTTGAAACGGCACCAATCGACGGCAAGAACTTACTCAAGCATTTGCGCCAGGCTGGACCACTGGACTTCGTGGGTATCTCAGGAGTGTTCGTGCGTGACTTCGAGCAACGTATCGATGTACTGATTGGCATGAAAACATTCTCACAATCAAAACTTGAAAAAGTTATTCGAGCGCTTGAATCTGAGATAGGAATTGAGATCCGGTTTGCTGCCATGTCGTCTGAAGACCTGATGTATCGAGTGGGCATGTATGACAAATTGACACGCGACTTTTTCGACTATTCGCACCAGGTTTTGGTGGATAAAATTGGTGTCAAAGACGAAGTGACATCTAACTCGTATCGCGGCTAGCCTTAGTAAAAATCAAGCACAGATGACCGTCAGCCTCGTGACAAAGCTGAGGAATGGGATACTATTAGACTATTAACGGTCTAATAGTATTTTTTATGAATGACTTATACGATTCTTTGCAGCTATCAACAGCAAGTGTATGGACGGACATTATTGGCTTTGTACCACAGTTGGCACTAGCATTACTCGTCCTAGTTGCGGGTTGGATTATTGGTGAGATTGTGGGCGGCTTGGTCCGCAAAGGTTTCCGGATGCTACACCTTGACACAGCACTTGATAAAGCCGGAGTAGATGAATTATCAGAAAGAGCCGGTTTCGAATTCAAGCCGGGCAAGTTTGTAGGAAGCATTGCCAAGTGGTTTATCATTATTGCTTTTGCTATCGTCGCGTTCGACATCTTGAACTTACAAGCAGTGACAGACTTTATGTCTAACGTAGTACTTGGGTATCTACCAAATGTATTTGCTGCGGTACTTATTTTGTTTGCAGCTGTCCTGATAGCCAATTTGGCACGGGAGACCATTGTAGGAGTATTGCAAGCCAGCGGCACCATCAAGACACAACTATTTGGAAAAGTGACGTACTTTCTGGTGATTGGTTTTGGAATCATCGCCATATTGAATCAACTTAAGATTGCTGAAGAATTGATGCAAACACTATTCATGGGAATCGTCTTTGCACTTTCACTGGCAGCTGGACTGGCGTTTGGTCTTGGAGGAAGAGACGCCGCTGGTCGGCTGGTAGACAAGATGACCAACAAGTAAGGGTTATGTTCGGTTTAAAAACCTCGGATTTTCCGGGGTTTTTTCTTATCTGATGGCTTTGATAACCCTGTGTATAGCCTGTTGATAAAACACTGGATAATTATCCAGATTAAATGCTTGACTTTTATTTAGTTTTCTATATTATGGCCCGTACGTATTTATGAGTTTTGAGAAAAATCAGCGTCGCAGCAAGTAACAAGCCTTTGGGTTTTTGCTTGCCGCGAGTTACGCGGTTTTTTCTTTCCAAGATTCACAGAGAGTACGCGATATTTAACAGATCATCCGCAGTGAGTATCAGACAAGATTTTCTTGCCTGACATCACCACGATGAGTTGTATGGCAGGGTCATACAATCGCATATTCAGGAGCACGTTTATAAGAGCGTGCTCCAACTAAAGTCCTACCGTGGAATCGACGCCCGGTAGGCAAATTCTCAATCTTAGTCACAGCGACCAATTTTTAAGGAGTTTACGACTATTAAAATGGAAGTACTCTCTGTGGTGCAAGCGGCTAGGGTTGAGAGTAGGTAGTGTGTCGGGAAATTAGTTTCTCTTCGGAGAGGTCTTTTCGTCCCCGACACACAATCAACACACGTTCTGTACTAGATTCTCAAAAGCGTTTAGTACAGAACACAAAGCTCATATGGATTTGTAGAAATTCATATGAGCTACCAGTCCGGAGTATGTATCTCCGGACGACACTCAAATAATCGTGAACTTCGGTTCACGTTTGAAAATTGTACAGCGGTGTACAGCGTTCCCTATGGGAACGAAGGGTGTATGGTGGATGCCTTGGCTTCAAGAAGCGATGAAGGACGTGATATGGCTGCGATAAGATTCGGTGAGGTGCCAAATAACCTTTGACCCGGATATG
>Ga0306898_1000455_pt1 | contig 15994 bp, 10 predicted proteins | sample AntRauMFilla1564_FD_190424 | JGI IMG/M metagenome (GOLD analysis project Ga0306898, IMG submission 190424) | Saline lake microbial communities from Rauer Islands, Antarctica - Metagenome Filla 1 #564 (v2) (version 2) | ecosystem: Environmental > Aquatic > Non-marine Saline and Alkaline > Saline ...
ACTGAACCAATGATGAGAACAGTTTCAATAAGCGTCATTTATTTTATAACATATTTTTTTTTGTAGCGCAGTTTAACGTTTCATCATAACGTTTCATCATAACGTTTCATCATAACGTTTCATCATAACGTTTCATCATATAAACTGATATCATACTGGTTTTTCATTCATAATAAAATATGATACTCTAGTTCCAACTTGACCCAATTGAAGATGAAACTCACTATCCGCTCCGGTTTCTTGATTATAACCAATTAATTTTTGTGCTTCTCCTGTAAGTAAAGAATTATATTTTGCGCTATGAATTAATACATCATCAAGATATATTTCCTGTTCTACATATCCGTCGGGGTCTCCTGTTAAATTCTTATGTTCGAACCGCCACTCGTGCTCTACATCAAATAAATCCGGTACAACACTCATCACATCGTTCATTATTGTTCTAGCGTAGTAAGGGTGTCCGCTATTTCCATTATCACCATTATTTTGTCTCAATGTGAATTCTAATTCAATGTCTGGTATAACACCTGTGAGTTGAATATAAGGACCTGATTTAAGCGCGACATCTCTTAAAAAGAATTTCCAAAAATCAGTTCCTGATGGTATGAATAGTTTCATTTTGAGTTGTAAAGAGGCTTGAATAGCGGGTACTAATGCCGACCAATTGGAAGGTTTAATATAAAGATATACATTACTGGCAGTTGTAACAAATTGATTGTCAGCATTAAAGTTGAAGCTTTGAGATGAAGTTGTAACAACAGAATTAGCCAGTCCCAAGCTTTGAAACCTACTTTGTGAGTTTTTAAGGAAATTAACTTCGAGTAATGATTTAGTAGCTATATATATTTCTTCAATTTCTTCCAATGTTAATATTTTATCATAAGCGGATATTTTATGATAATAAACTGGATTTATTGCGAAGAATCTCCAAGACTTATTAACATATATATTATCTGTTGTGCTCCAATCAATCACATCATCAACAAAAGCTGGATTTGCTACTATTGATGAAAGAAACACCCCGTTAAAATATATACTGAGTCGGTGATTAAGTCTTTCATATGTGAATACTGCACTATTTACATTTACACTTAGATCGGTCACTGGTAAAGTAGCTGATACATTTACAAGAGTATCATTTGGACCCTTAAACAATGTAGCCTGCATATTATTTTGATGTGCGAACATAAAAAAACCTGTGCGTATGTCTAACGTAGTTTCACGAGTAGGTCCTGGTGGTGCTGTATGAACGAGAAATCTCATATTCCCAGTCTGGTCGCTTCGAAAATTAACAACCCAAGACTGATTGCCCGAATGTTTTATATATGATGGTAATCCTTGTGTTAATTTAAGATAAGAGTTGAATCCATTCATTTTTACGAAACCATCTTCTGGTGTTATAGCTCCATTAGGTGCTTCAAATGTTAAAGCGTTACCATCCATTGTATAATCAACATCTAATGAACTATCAGTAAAATTCACATCAAATAATAAATTAGGAATAATTGGTGGATTAGGAATATGAGGACTTATGAATAGTCCTTTAATTTCTAATAATAAAGCATTCGTGTTTGTTTGTAATCTCAATTGAATTCTATGTTCGTGAATATCAGTATGAAATAAACCTGGATATAATGCTCTCGAAATGGGAATATCATATGGTAAGTTATATGAATCGAAATTAGCCGTTTCAGCGTTTGTTTGTAAATTTTCAACACCAATAGCTACTCGTGTGTTAGTTGCTATATCAAAAACTTCATCTCTAAATCCTAATTTATAAAGACTATCTTCTGTATTATAAGGGAATACATTATTAATTCTTACAATAAAACCATTATATGTAACATTTTCAAAAGAAACATTTACAACGTAATCATCTTGAGTAGCAACTATCAGCTTATCAACTAATACGGGTCTGTTTGTGTGTTGTTCTAACATTTCAGCATCAGTTAAAACACTCTTGAATAGTTTAAATCCAGTAGTATAAGTTGTTCCAGCAACAACAGTATCATTTAATCTGTTGAAATAGATTCCATTTGAAGTATCCCACGTCATAGGTTCGCGACCACGGCTTCCACCACCAACATATAATCCATCAAAATAAGCTTTCAAATACGCAAATCCACTATCAAAGTTTTCACTATAAACGAACCCTACTGAATGTAATTGACTGGCATAAGGAGGGTCTATTGGTATTGTACCACCGACATAAAGTTCTACATCATCATCATATCTTCTTCCAATTCTAACACTTAATTGATTACCAATGATTGTTATAGTCCATCCACTATGGAAAGACGATGATTGTGTTACATTTGGATCGATAGAGGTTAATATTAAACTTTCTGTGCCGTCATTAATTAATGATAAAAAGTGACACGAAATACTTAAATCTCCATCATAATTTAATAATGGTGAAGGTAAAACTCCGCTCACGGTTTGACTGTGAATACCCCTATTTGTGACAAGAACCGTATCGCCATCTACGAGGTCATATTCAAAAGCATTTGCTTGATTATTTTTATTTCTCATTATTTCTAAATCATCTAAAACATCCCCAAATTTTCCACGTAATGTTTTAGTAGCCCAGTCAGTATATATATCTGGTAGTAATACAAATGTAGGAATAGGTGAAGAAGTAACGGAATGAAGAGATTGATATACTAAACTATTATCACTATTCAATAATCTTACATTTATTTTATGTTCGTGTGTGTCTAAGGGGAATAAATCTGGGTATAAATCACGTGTAACTATTATATCATATGGTAATGTAGTATATGGATTAAATGTATCTGGTCCGGCATTAGTTGAAAGTGTTTTAATTTGAGATGTTATTATAGCATTTGTAACTAAATTTTTCACAGTATCTAAGAACCCTATTTTATAGCTTCTATTTTCAGTATTGAATGGAAACATAGAACTCATTCTTACAATGAACCCATCCATATTTACATTTTCAATAGTGAATACAATGTAAGCCTCATCACTTTTTGTTATAGGTAATTTATTAAATACTGTTGGAATATCTTCATGTTGTTGTGACATTTCAGCTTGTGTTAATGCTCTTTTGAATACTTTAAGTCCAGCGTTATAGGTTGTTGAAACGACAGGAAAGTAAAAAGAACGATCCATATAAATTCCATTACTGGTTTCCCAAGATATGGGCGCGTGTGGTTTCTCTACATAAGCAATACTTAAACCATCCCAAAAAGCACGTAGAGATGAAACTCCTGAACCATCATCAGCTATATATGAAAATGAATATGTATGTATTTTTCCAGCATAAGGTGGTTGTTGAGGTAATGTATAACGTGCTATAATAGTATTACCGCTTTCTCGAGTTACAATTACTTCTACCGAATTACTAAATATTGTCATTTTAAATCCGCTATTTGTATTTGTAGCCGAATCAATGGATGTTATCATCATACAAATTAGAGAAGATGCCATCGACAATCCATGATACACGATACTCAAATCCCCATCATACCCTTGTAATATAGATGGAAGACCGCTCACTGTTTGAGAGTGTAAATTTCTATCCGTAACTAAAATAGAATTATTATCCAAATATTTATACAATGATACATTAGCTTCATTAACCAATCCATCTCTTACTTGTAAATCATCAACAAAATCACCGTTTATATCTCTTAAAGTTTTTGTCACCCAATCAACATATAAATCTGGTGATAAAGGTGATATTTGTGGAACTGTTGGTGAGAAACTGTTTATCATATTAAATATTTTACCTTCTATCTCTCTATTAGATACTGAAATCATATGATAGATTTTGGGCCAGTTATAAGCGTCATTATATGCCATTTTTTTTGTTTTACTTAAATTATGAATATATTTTTATTATATGGCATAACTATCTTAAAGCTCGTATTGCTCTTTGTCGTAAGCATAATCAATATCATCTACCATATTATCTACTGTAATATCAACATTAACACCATCTTCAAATGCTTTAAAATAACCTTCCGGAGTGTCTTTGTCGTCAGCATAATCATCTTCTTTTTTCTTCTTCTTTCGAAACAAATTCTCAAACCAATTGAAACTGTGTTTAATTTCATCGTGTGTAAATCCAACAATTCCTGACTCTACAAGGTCAGTCTCTCCTATGATAGGCAAGGTAGATTCCGCACCACCCAACATACCACGATATAATTCTTCACTCACTTCTCCACTATTATCCTTTCCTTGTTTGTATCCCAAATAACCCCCCATTACTGTTCCCACAACTGTTCCTACGTGATTAATAGCTTCCCCTTTAATGTTACGCTTATTTTCAACTAAACCAGCAACTCCTGGTTTCCTTTTAGTGATTTGGTCTAAACCGTGACTATCCAAATGTGTTTTATTCTCCGCAAGAGGTAGAATGTGTTCATAATTTCTATTATGGGTGTGTAATGGTGGCGTGATGCTTTGAATAGTAGTTGGATCTGTTATAATTCTCGCCATTGTCTGCGGTTTCATCATTTCTTTTGGAACATTAATTTCATGCTTCACAAATGGATTGATAAAAGCGTTATAATGTGTGCCTTCCAGATTGTATTTTTCAGCCAACATTAAACTTTTACTACCACCCAAAGAGTACCCGACTAAATGAACGTTTTTTCCAGTATCAATTCCCTTAATTGTTAAATGTTTCAGTAACTGTTTCAATTGATTTTCACTTTCAAGAAACTCAGGATTTTTCGAGTAATTACCTTGTATAACGTCTCTAATATTTTCTTTATCAACGCCTTGAATTCCATTAGCACCATGGTACGCTACGTAAAATTTACCATTAGCTCTATCCAAAATAACGGCACTATTTCTATTAGATAAATCAGGAATGAATTGTAAATTTTTATTTTCTATTTCCGCGAAAAATTTTTCATCAGCATATTGAAGATGTTCCCTTGTCTGGGCGTGTTGGATATTATAACTTAATTCTACCATCAATCCTTTGTCATAAAGTCCATCGGGTATAACTTCACTCACTTCTTTTGAATTCATTGTGTCAATATATAATTTTGAATATGTATTGATATGTTTAGTAATTCTTTTATCTTTTAAGGATGATTTTTCAACTTTACGTTTCATCATTGATGGCTCGTCAGCTTCTAGTTCATATCCTTCTTTTTTTAATCTTTCTCGTCTTATCTTTTCAATAGCAAAATCTTGGAACTCATTTTTTAATTCTTTCTCAAAATTCAATATATTATCTTGTGTAATTAAAGCTTGTTGTAAGCCTATAACATTTGAGTAAGGATTGTCGAGAGCATAATTATTATTTAAATTAAATCTTAACTCTTTCTTACCGCTTGTCATCTTCTTCTTCGGCGCAATAACAGCAAATGGTATATTAAAATTGTTTGTTGATTTGTTAAAAGTAATCATTATTTATCTATTATAATATAAATTATATAATGTTTTATTAAATATGAAAGATTATAATATTCAATTACCAAAATCGAATTGGAAAGATATAGTTACAAAAGATGATTGGATACGCTTACATACAATTACGTTAGCCGTGTCACGTCCCAATACAGGAAAAACTGCCAGCTTATCAACTATGTTAAAGATACATTATGCACAAAATGCATTGGATAGACTTATTATTGTATCACCGACATATGATAACAACGCTCACTACTTTAAAGGCTTATCAATTGATGAAGAAAATGATGTAGTCGAACCAGATGAATATACTTGTCAATGGATTGTCGATGAATTACAACAAATGGCTGATGAATACGATGACTATCACGAAAAAATTACACTATGGAAACTATTAGAAAAGCAACTAAAAAGCAATATTCCAATTAGTGAAATAACTGATGAGTTGTTAATACAATTTTTAGATGCTGACGGTTATTTAATTTTAGAGAAACCGACTTATAAATACTCTCATTTAAATCATCCGCCAATAGTGCATATTCTGTTTGATGACGTACAGGGAACACCCGTGTTTGCTAGAGGTAAAAAAAGTGCTGATGGTGTTAGATTGAAGTGTATTGATGATATAGTAATTAAACATCGTCATTTAGGAAAACGAAAGAATAAACAACAATCATTAGGTTGTAGTTTGTATTTCGCGTGTCAAACATACAAGTCAGGAAATAACGGATTACCAAGATGTATTAGAGGATGTATTAAACATCTACTTGTGTTTAAAAATAAAGATGAAAAGAGTTTAATTGAAATAGCGGAAGAGGTAGGAGGAGAAGTGACCCGAGACCAGTTTTTTGACTTATTCGAAAGAGCAGTTCAAACAGATCACGACTTTCTATTTATTGACTTGTTCCCAAAGAAGAATCACATTAGTATGTTTAGGCGCAACTTTACCGAGTTTTTATTACCGTGATTAATTATTTTCTCCTATTATTTAAAATGACTGAAGAAGTTCAAGAGATTCCTGAAGAGGTTCAAGAGATTGCTGAAGAAAAGTTTATGATGAAACGAAAGGCTAAAAGAGTGATGACAGAATCACAAAAAGAAAGCCTTCGACTAGCTAGGGAGAAAGCAACTCAATATCGACTTCAATTGAAAGAAGAAAAAGAAAAAATGGGTATTAAGGATGAGAAGAAATTAAATAAAACACAACTTAAATTATTGAAACTTAAAGAACAAAGAGAACAAAAGGAAATGAAAGAAGAACTAAAAGAGGAAGAAGAAGAAGTTAAAGAAAAAGTTAAAGAAGAAATTAAAGAAAAAGTTAAAGAAGAAGTTAAAGTAGAAGAAGTTAAAGAAGAAGTTAAAGAAAAAAAGAAAGAAGAAGTTAAAGAAGAAGTTAAAGAAGAAGTTAAAGAAGAAGTTAAAAAAAAAGAGAAAGTAGTTGAGAAAGTAGTTTATGCTGACAACAAAAATAAACTAGTAGTTAAAACAAGACCATCATTTATTAAAAATGAAAATGGTTTCTTTTGTATTTAATTAAAATATGTTAATATTATAAATAACAAGAATGGGTGTCAAATATGTGATGATTGATACTAAGCACCAACGCCACCACACCACCGAAAAGGGAGGTTCTACTATTAAAGTTGATTTGAATCACCATATTGAAAATGCAATAAGCGTTGAAGTGTCATCTTTTTCTACTGCCAACGAACTTTTTAATGTTAAAGCAGATAATAATAAATTCACAATGATGATATATAATATGTCTGGAACACCAAATTTTAAAATAAATACATATACCGTACAACCAGGACTTTATACTATTGCAGAATTGATTGGTGTTGTTAATGCAGAAATTGTAGGCGCTCCAATGGGTACTGTCAGCGCACCCGTATCAGTAGAATTTTTATTGTTAGGTAATAATAAAGTTCAACTAAATACTTCATCGGCTTCGGGTCAGCTTAGAAGGTTAGTTTTATATTCAAATTCAACTGATTTTCATAATAGCATCTTTCACCGATTGGGATTTAATACACAACAAGTTTTTCAGTCTACTAATAGTGAAGCGATAGCTGATTATAAAACATCACCATCACCAAATCCAAATTTTAGTTTATTTGTAGCGGGTGTCCCAATTCAAGTAAGTAAAGGATCATCAAATTTTGTTACTGAGGCTGTTTTCATCGCCGATAATACAAATCCGTTAATCTGGCAGACAAATTTAAGTGAATCTCATACAGGTAATAATATAGGACATGAAACCTATCAAAATTTACTATTGAAGAGTGATTTAGTAAGTGATGACTTTCAAAAAGTCTATTTAGATGATAAAGGAATTACCCATACTTTTCAGGAAAATATACTTGAGAAGATAGATATGACAGTATCAAGTTTTAACTATATTCATCTAGAAAAACATAATCCAATGGTTCATCAATTGTCAGGAAAAAATATAAAGAATTTTACTATTTCTTTGTGTGATGACAACGGTAAAACATTTGATACGCATGAGAGTAAAACCTTTACGTGTATTTTGAAATTTATCACTGCGGATGATGGATTTAATAGAGTTAATGAAAATAATTTATTACGCAACCAATCATTAGGTTTTATGTCTCGTCACAATTGCTAAAATATAACAAATATTGCGGGTAATTCAAAAATAAAATATTTTATTAATATAAAACAATACACACAATGTCTGCAATTCCTACTAAAATGATCCCGTCCGCAATGACAATCGGCGTAGATAGTTTGAAAGCTCTAACTCCCGAACGTATCCACTTAAAGCCCGTAAATCAAGCATTATCTTATACAAAATCTGGTATTAATAAAATTACTTTTCGTATTCCCGCGTATTCTAACTCGTTTTTGGATGTTTCAAAGTCCTTTTTAACTTACAATCTAAGTTATGATTCCGTTACTGCTATCAGTTTAACAGATAATTGTGCTCCTGTCAATACTGGAAATTTCATTAGTAGAGTTGTTGTAAGAACATCAGCAGGTCTTGTTGTAGATGATATCAATGATTATAACATTCTTAATCAAATGAATCAAGCAATGCTTCCAACTTGTAAAACCATTAACGCTATTGAAGGACGACTTGCTGCATCGATGGATACAGGGGTTCATTCACCCGCTTACGTAGTAGCTAAGGCTTTCAGGGGTACAGGTATTGAATTTAGACATCATATTCAAGCTGGTCTTTTCTCTTCTCATACAGAAAAACTTTTGCCAATTGGTATGATGGACGGAGGATCAGGATTTGCTTTCGAAATCGATCTATATTTAGCCGACGATCCAGCAGTTATGAAAGAACTAGGAACAGTGAATGCACCTTTTTATCAAGTAAGAGATGTTATTTTTCATCTCGAAACTATTAGGGCTGATGAAAGCCTTTGTCAGAAATTCAATCAAATTGCTTGTGATGGAGATAAAGAGATTCTCATTCCATATACTACTATGCACGCACACCAAAGCTACCTTCAATCGAGGGGGCAAAATATTGTTCGTATTCACGAATCCGCCACTAATCTTAAACGCATTTTCTCAGTGTATCTTGCTAATAATGATGTCACAAAATCAATTAGTGAGGAAGCATATAAATTTTTAGGTGGTTCACTTGACCCTGCTAAAAAAGTTCTTCGTTATAATGTTAGAGTGGGTTCTAAATGGCTTTATAACGATTATGTTGAAGGCACCGCCGAAGCTGTTATGCATCTTAAAAACTCTCTTGGAATGCAAAATACACCGCTTGTATTAGAGACTGCAAATAGCGGTTTTATCACATATGCTGATGTTTCAAAAATGATACACGTTGTTGATTTTGGTTACACTAACGAGAAATTTCTTGATGGGATTTCATCAAATACACCAATTGAATTTTACATTGATATGAGTTTAGTATATTCTCTAAATACAACTGTAATGCATTCATTTACTGAACTCAACTATAATCTTTCTATTAGAAACGGTCAAGTAACGTATGTTGAACCCAAGCCTGGACAGGGTACAGTTTATTAAAATATATTATTAAAATTAAATGTCTTACAATTATGGGACGTCGGCACGTAGCGAACTTGAAGAATTCACTTTACTTTTTTCAGGATTGTTTGAAAGACAAGATTTATTAATTAGACAACAAGCTGTAAGAATAACTACTTTGGAAACTGAAATTGCTTCATTAAGTGATTTACGGACATTAGTAACTGCAAACACATCACAAATAGCTAATAATCAATCTCAAATAACTAATAATCAATCTCAAATTTCAAGTTTAAACACTTCTTTAGATAATTTAGATTCTGGATTATCATCAACTAATGACATCATTTCTGCTTTGGATGTGAAAGTAGAGACTAATAAATCGGCAATACAAACATTAACCACTTCGACAACTACCAGTATCACGGCGATTAATAGCACTCTTCAATCAAATTCAACTAACTTAACACAACAAAACAATAAAATTACTGCTTTACAAAGTAGTACAGGGGCCAATACCGCTTCCGTGGTATCACTCACAACTAAATCAAATCAAAACGCAACTAATATAACGGGTTTGAATACAATCATTGGAAACCATTCTACGTTACTTGCGGGACTACGAACTGATGTTGATTCGATTAATGGTGTTTCACAGTCTGTTATTACAAATTTACAAAATGACGTCTCTACAATCAACTCGACACTCACGGCACACGATGTTCGTATTTCTTACAATCTTCAAGTATTTACTGGATTTTTGGTAGCGTCTCAGAGTTTGGTTACACGTCTCGATACCGTCGAGGCGGATCTATCCACTGTCAATACAACACTCGCTGCACATGATGTTCGTATTTCTTACAATCTTCAAGTATTTACTGGATTTTTACAATCATCTCAAAGTTTAGTTCTACGTCTTAACGCCGTCGAGGCGGATATATCCACGGTCAACACTACACTAACATCTTTAACTTCTACAATATCAACTATTCAAAGCAACGCTACTTTCCACGCGAACGCGTTAGGGGTATTGACGACACGAGTAAATAATCAAGCAGACACTATATCAGCATTGGTAAATGACATCGACACTCTCGGTGATCAAATTGCTTCGTCCGGTGACATCAACGCGCTGACATCAACAGTTGATGGTTTGACTAATCAAGTCTCTACCATCAGCACACGTTCGTTTAATAATATGCAGAGTATCAGTGCTTTACAACCTATCGTCGCAAGTCACACTACTCAAATTAACGCAAATACAACACTCGCTGATGCTTTACTAAATGCTTCTCAATTTACAAGTGGGCTTATTTCTGTTATAGATGGACAAATTACTACATTGAGAACTGATACAGACGCAAACACACTATCAAACACTCAGTTCTTAAATGCACTTCAATATCAAAGCACAACTATATTTGCTATAGATACTGCTATTCAAATATCAAATGGAAAAATAGCAAGTTTAGAAGCTTCGCAGATTATGCAGGATGATTTGATACGTGAATTCGACCAACTCTTTAATGAACCCATTAATGGTGTAGTTGATAAATTAAACAATATAATATCGACTTATAATACTCATATAAGCGGTGTATATTTAACACTCCGTAGAAATGTAGATGACAATAATTTAATTTTGGGTACATTGTCGTCTCAAACGACGTCACTATTGACTGCTATGACGCAAGTCAATTCAAGAGTTCAAGTATTGGAAGATAATACATCTTCATCATCATCATCACCAAGCAATTTCGATTTTTTCGATAAGTATCCAAGTACTAATTACATCAATGGTGGTGTTATTCAAACTGCGTCGAATATCACTATCGAACAAGCATTAGAGATTGGACTGACTATAAGCAATTTACACGCTATCGTTCATAATGTGGGTGGGACGACCTTCTTTTGTGGGGCGAATGGAAGTTTAGTGAGCGGGCAATCTGTGAATAGAACTACCTTTGTCAAAAAATAATTAATTTTTTTTCATTTTATACTTTCATAACGTTTTATCATAACGTTTCGGTTATATGACTATTATAAAATTATCTTATTATAATATAATGATAAAACGTTAAAAATGGTAGATTGTGATTATTGCTTAATTTGTTTTAAAAAATTAAGGAACGATAAAAAAGAATATAATTATAAGAAGGATTGGATCGGTAGAAAGAAACACTATAAATGTTATAAAAAGGAGATGGATGATAACAGTGAAAAGGTTATGTTAGCTAATTGGTTGTTGGATAGAGAAGTCTAACTCTCCCTAAATATCTAACTCTCCCTGTCACTATCCCTATGTTTATTTTACTATCATTTCTATCTTTCTATACTTATTACTATTAAATTACTATAAATAATATATAATAATAAGTATTAAATGTTTTAGGGATAGTAGGGATAGTAGGGAGAGTTAAAATCAAATCGCTGGAGAAAAGTAAAATAAATAAATAAAATAATTAATAAAAAATCCATATCGTTTGAAAGTTCTCTCACTCTCCCTCCCTCTCCCTAATCGGTCATATTACCGTCTTCGTCAAATTCAAAAATTGGCAAAGAATCGTGAATAGAATAGTTGTTTTCGTTTAACCATCCAAACACTTTATTCTTATTGATGACATAAACCATAACCCCGCTAGATTTCTTTTTCTCAATACCACACCCTGCAAAGTCAATATTATCTTTCAAGATAATACCGAAAGATTTTGAATTGCTTGAATATACATTTATTTTATTCTCTACACAATGCTGTTTATAATGCGTGTATAATCCACTAGCTGTAAAATTATGTGTTTCTTGTACTTGAAACATCTTAGATCTAATGAAATCATCCATCCAGTATATGATAGGATGAAGAGATGCCTCAATAATATCACTTCTAAGTTCTGTTTGTGGGAAATCCATCCAGTTTACCTTTGAAATATCTCTATTCTTCAAATAATCAAAAAACCCCTTAACACTTTTTCTGTTTTCCAACTTCTTATGAAAATCTTCCCAAAACGGCTTATTTACTTTGCCACAGTATTTATTGGAACATTCGGTTGCAAAGTATCGCCTGTCATCTTTATCAATGTTTACTGGAAAGCTTTCATTGGATGTAAATATAAACCTACAACTATTTCTTACTTCAACTTGTTTCTGCCCTTTTGGATTACTAATACAATAATCACTCGTAATAACATTTTTAAGTCTTCCTAATACTTTTGATGTATCACTAGCTTTAACCTCGTCAATGGAACACAATAATCTGTCAATGTGTGCGTTGCCGTGATTCCCGAATATATCTAATGTTGGGTTCGATGTTTCACTGACATAACCAAGCATATATCTTATCAAATTAATTAAAGTTCCTTTTCCAGCTTGTGGTTTGCTTTTGAAAACGACGGCAGTTCCGTTTTTCTTACCAGGGTTCTGTATAAGGTCCGCCAACCAATTTGTTAAATATTCACAAGCATCATCGTCAAAATTTGTTAAAATTTTAAGAAGGTATAGTATAAATTCAAAATCATCGGTTTCTGTAATACATTCTTGTTCGATTTTGAAACCAGCCCAAGTATTAAATATCTCCTCAGGACATATCAGTGGTGGTGGTAGAAAGTCATAAGTATCGTAAACCCTTTTATAAGGGTCGTCAAACCAAGTTTCGATAAATGACTTTTCTTCAGTAGTCTCTTCTCCTTTTTTACTAATTTTTGTTTCTATATATTTCATCTCACTGAACGCATCTTTAAGTTCTCCTTTCTTTCTTATAATCAACTTATGATTTTTCCAAGTTCCGTATTCTGTAAGGTCAACAAGTTTAAAACTATGTTTTTCAAATTTTTTTTTCATAATAGCATATGCGTCAAAGTTTTTAGCATTATAATTTTGAAGGTATTGCATAACACCAAAACCGTCATCATCTATTAAACCGTCAATTACGGCCCATTTAACCAATGTACTCATACCCAATTCAAACTTAACTTCCATGTGTTCCCATAGAGATTCACATTCTCCCGCTTTATATTTTTTACTACATTGACTGAATTTATCCCAATCTTCTAATAAACAGTCATCAATGTTATATAAACACCAACCTAATTGAATCCACTGTTTGTATTTCTCAGTTCTATATTCTTTAAGAAAATGTTTTACTATATATCTTGTCTTTTCAATATCGTATTTATTATATATTTTATTTCTTTTTTTTTCATTAGTTTGCTTTTTGGTAACAATTTCATCTTCGGGTATATCAATCATTTCAATAGTTGGCTTTTTAAACTTTTGTAGGTAATCCATAACAAAAACACCGTCATCGTCTGTCAAACCATCGTCTTTAGCCCATTTAATCAATGAACCAATACCCATATCTCTTTTTTCCATATTTTCCCATATATTAGCGCATTCCCCTGGTACATATTTATCGCTTGTCATACTGATACGTTCCCAATCTTTTAACAAACTATCGTCAATGTTTTTCAAACACCACCCGAGTTTGATCCAATCGTGAAAATTTTCTACCCGATGTAATCCAATGTAATGCTCGATAATATATTTTGCGTTTTCGATATCATATTCGTTGGATTTTGATTTGAAATTATTATCATTACACTTTTTAACAATCTTTCTTTCTTCTTTTGCTTTTTCAACTAAGCGAATTTCTTTATCTTTATTACGAATTTCTTCTCTCTTTTCTGTATTTGAAGATAAAAGTATATTTTCTCTAAACTTATTTCTTATAGAAAGCACTTTAACATAGTCGGCTACATTACCTATTTCGTTCTCTGTTTTTTCGTTGTTGTTAATAGTCCAATGATGTGTAATTACATAAGGTTCATTATCGGGCTTTTTGCTACCCAACATTAACCAATTATTTTTATCAATCACACACTCGTCAAATATATCTTCAATAGTATTGGAACAATTCATCGGTTCAAATATTTCCTTAAATTGTTGTAACAAGTTCTCTCTAACAACAAGTTGGACTGAAGGACGAGTTACAATATTCGAAATAATGATATGAATACCATCTTTAATAGTTTCTTTCACTAACTTAGGTGCTGTTTTTTCCATAACATAAACTTCAACATCTTTAGGTGTTTCAACATATTGACTAATTTTTTCGACATACAACTTAACCGCTTTGTCAATCATTTCAATGTTGTATTTTCTATCAGTTTGTGAAGGGTCAAAACGAAAGTCGAAGTCAATTAATACCGGTGCAATATCACTATGTTTTTCGGTTATATGTAAATCTTTATTATTTAATAAATCATTTGTATATAATTTATAGAATTGATCCATTTCTTCACTTTGGATATAATATGTACCACCTTTCATACAAGTATGAGTGAATGCTGAACCTTTTACATATCTTTTTCTATTTTCGTATAAGAGATTGTGGAGAGAGGGATATGTCTGTGTCGCCATTCTGTTTATATTATATGTAGATATTATTTTTAAATACAAAACGAATTATATTAATTTTTATCAATTTTTTAATTTCAAAATTTAAAGATGAAAAAGAGAAAAAAAGAAAGTTGTGTTATTGATAGATTTATGTTTGCATAATTTCTATAGATTCATCATTTTTAATAATTTTCATTTTCAAATCATCTATTTTTTTTTTTCTATTATTAATAATACCTTTAGCTTTATCATTAGCGTAACGTTCTCTTGATTTAGCTTTCAACATCTCTTTGTTTCGTTGATAATAATCAGCTTTATTATGATAATACTTTCGAACAAGCAGAGTCAATGGCTTACAATCTTCATCTAATTTTCTAGCTAGTGGTCGCTGTTTAGAAGTATTAACATTTTCCATATTTCTTTATAATATATTAATATAATAATTAGTTTTTATTTTAAATCAATTTTTTATTTTTCTATCATTATTATTTAGTTTTCTTCTTACTTGTGATATGCGGAGTTTTACCCTTTCTCTTTTTTTTATTTCTTTGTGTTGTTTGTATTGGTTCTTTATACAATGTGATATTTGTATTAGGAATCTTATCAACTTTCTCATCTGTTTGATTATTATCATTGAATTTTATTAAATACGGGTATTTCTTTCTGTCTTCCATTAAACTACGTATTACGGTTCCTATTAGCGTTTTACCTTTGTTAATACCTTTACTAATTTTAACACTAACTTTTTTATTAATTAAATTTTCGTCATACAATCTATTTTTCGTAGCTATGTTACTTAATGCTGTTGTATAAGTCGATTCATTTACTTGAATAGAATGACTAGCTAATTTAGCAACTTGCTTACGAGGCATCTCTTCGACAAAGATTTTATAATTGATGAAAGCTCTTCTTATTATATTTACATTAATACCTAATACGTTTGTAATTAAAGTCCCGAACGCGGTACTGTTAGAATATAAACCATTCGAATTGGTTACAAACAAATATTTCCTAGGTCTTTCTTTTATAGACTTCTTTATAACATCTCTTGTATAATTATTAAATGTTATGTCAATAGCACCAAACCCTGACGCTGTCTTGTATGACTGTATATACAATCTATTTTTATTAATTACATAATAATTGTAGCCTTTCCCGGCGTTTTCAGGTTTCTCTACAATATCTTTATTATTTTTAACAATTTCAATATCGTAAAAATAAT
>Ga0306898_1000456_pt1 | contig 15975 bp, 19 predicted proteins | sample AntRauMFilla1564_FD_190424 | JGI IMG/M metagenome (GOLD analysis project Ga0306898, IMG submission 190424) | Saline lake microbial communities from Rauer Islands, Antarctica - Metagenome Filla 1 #564 (v2) (version 2) | ecosystem: Environmental > Aquatic > Non-marine Saline and Alkaline > Saline ...
AGAACAGCTTAACGCCATTGACCGGCGCCTATCCGAATCCGCCAAGCAATCTACACAGCGCTTAAACGCACTCAATGCAGGGCTACGCGATGCCATCAACGACAGCAAAGAAGTTCGGGAGTGGGCTGACAGCCGCCGCCCTGACGCTGTTATTGAGCGCTTGTGCCTCGCAGGCTATATCGACCCCGCCGCCGCAGCAACAATGTGTGGCGATACCGGATCGACTGATTAGCGATATTGACGTGCCGTTGCTGATGGGACCGACTGAGCGCGATGCTTTGGAATGGGAATCAAGACTGGTTGAGGCGATTACGCAAGCGAACGACCGGCTGACCGAAGCCCGCAACTTTCAAAAGAGAGTGAACTAATGGCAAACGACCAAGCCCACGACACGCGCACCACTGTAGCCGAGGATCGAGTTGCGGCGGCTGTGTCGCTGAGTGTTGCGGGGGTTGTGGCCACTCCAGCACAGGGAGCGCTTACTGCACTCGAGCGAAGGTTTACGAGTATTCGAAACTTTGAAGGTACCGTAGGATTAAAAGCGACAGGCGCTGATGCGTTTGATGGAGATCAAGGGCAGTCTACGTTTACCACCGAGCAAGTTTATAGCGGGACAACCGCAGGCCGCTGTTTTTTGCGGGCTACTGACCATCACGGAGGCTTCGGAAACTGGGGTGGTAGGTTCGACTTTCCCAATAAATTACTTCAGGGCGATGAACTTTTTATTCGCTGGAGAATGTATTACCCAGCGGGTTTTAAGCATTACGCGGATCAAGCAACAACACCTGGTGATCGAATTAAATTTATGCGCGTTAAGTCAGTAACCGCAAGCGGGGGTAACGCCGGATTGCTTGACCTTTATTGGGATAGAAAAAATGACCTTGTGCAATACAAAACCATAAAAGAAATATCTCCAAACCAGTGGAAAAATGTTAGCACAAAGGCGGAATTCCCACACCTATTTGACCAGTGGGTTACGTACAACGTGCATTATATTGCAAGCGCTGTAGAGGGTGAAGGTCGCGGTAGATTTTGGCGCAATGGCGAGTTAATGAATGACATTCAAATGCAAACGCTATCAAGCGCTACAGATACCTTAGACTGGATATATCTCTTTACTTACTGGAATGGTGACGTACCTCAGGCTCAACATTGCTATACGGATGACTGGAAAATAACGTCTGACCGTAATGAAACCGTAATAGATCCCGTTACCGGATTTCCCTGGATAGGAGTGTAATATGGAATTTCACTTAGATTTCTCAGTACTTGCTGACGTAGACCCCTATCTTGCGCCCACAGGATTTGAGTATTCTGACAGCACTGCATATCGAATTTTATCGGGTAAGTTAGTTCAAAATGTTGCAGATGATTCACCGTACCTTATAAGCTCTGAGACTCAGGCAGATAAGGACATTGTGCGATCTTCTGTTATTACCGGTTTTTCTCATGCCAGCGCCAGCGGTGCGAGGGTCCAGTTTGGCTTGCTGGATGCCGACTTAAATGGCTATGTCCTGACTATGGCAGGCCGGTTTGGTTATTGGAGAACCTATACAAACGACACTATCGTTGGAACAGTGGGTAGCATAAATGGCGACCTGTCCTACAGTGACGGTACTGAATACGCAATAGAGGTTCAAAAGTCTACCGGTCGTGTTGAATTGTTTAGAAACGGTGTAAGCGTGTCGTCTGTGGTAGACAACGTACACTCAGCCAAAGATCTCAGGCCGTTTTTTATGTATTCAGGTGGTGATACCCTAGGAATTCGTGGAGTCAAAGGCACCGCTGTTTCTGGCACCGACTACACAGCCCGCAAAGGCTCCACCGCTACTATCACCCACACTCTAACCGCAGACGGCATCACTACGGCAACCTTGAATGGCCAAGCCGTAACCATTGGCACGCAGTCCGGCCAAGATGCTGACATCAATTTAACCGACACGATTACCACTTCCGGCGTATACGATCTTGTGCTGGGTGACGGCGTAGACACTCAGACGCTCAAAGTTCAGTACAACGTCATTGGCCTGACAACAAGCACCATTCAAAAGGACGGGGCGAGCATCGGCGCTCAGACCGACGTTGAGATGCACATTCTTGACGCAACCGGCGCAACGGTACTGGGCAATCTAACTGGGCTGACTACCGACGCTTCCGGCATCACAGGGCAAACTATTGTGCCAGCGGGCGCAGTCGATGATTCGGTCAGAGTCATTGGGTACAGCGATGCGGCTGAAATTGGGTTTGCGTACAAGACGACGCTGGGGCTGCTGTAATGATTATTAACGCCGGGTCACGCACCGGTGGAGTCATTCAGGCGAGCTATACGGGCGAGTATGCCGGTGGTGGCACAGTTTACCCCTACACCGCACCCTACGGCCTGGTAGACACAAACTCACTTTTCAGCGGCCAAGTCTACGAAGATGGCAGCGAGTTCCGAATTGTTACAGGCCCAAGCAACGGCACCCTGGACGCATCCGGCGCAGAGTCCGGCAACCTGTGGGGTAATGATGTAGATGACATATACACGCCCACTGCGGGCTACACAGGCGATGATTCAGTAACGCTTGAAGTTAAGTACATCGACGGCACCACGGCTCAGTGGGTAGCAACGATTGCGGTCGAGGCAGCTGCGACAGAAGTCCCGCAAGGCACCTGGACAATCGGCACAATTACGACCGATGAGACGACTGCGAGCCTGACGCCCAGTTACAGCCTCACCGATGCCACGAGCTATCAATATTCGATCAACTCCGGCGACTGGGTAACGTTTACCGGCACCATCTCACTGACAAGCCTGGCAGATGAAACGGCGTTTAGTGGAGCGTTAAGGGCTACAAATTCGGTGGGTAGCGGTGCTAGTGCCTCGTTTTCGTTTACGACGGACAGAATCCCGGTCCCGCCGACTGTTTCTACCGCATTGCCTGACCTGAATTTGAGCGAAGGCGAGGCTGTAAGCATTAATCTGGACAGCTACTTTGCGGGCGCAGTGTCATACAGTGCTACAGGCTTGCCATCAGGTTTAACGCTATCGGGCAGTGTGATAAGCGGCACGGCTCAGGCTGGATCAGCAACAGTTACGGTGACGGCTACCAATGCCGATGGAAGTATCAGTGATTCGTTTGCGACGAATATTGCATCCACTGGCAACCCCGTTATTAATCTGACCGGCAGCACAAACATCACGTTAGAAGCCGGAACAGCCTACGTAGAGCCCGGCTTTTCAGCAATCAGTTCAGGCGGTATCAACTTAACAGGCGATGTGAGTGTATTCGGAAATGTGGACGATTCATCTCTGGGCGACTACGAGCTGGAGTACGTGGTGTCAGATGCCGATGGCAATGTAGGCATTGCGACACGCTACATTTCAGTCGTGGATACCCTGGCACCAACGCTCACGCTGACCGATGGCAATATCAATCTGGCTGTTGGTGGCACGTACAGCGAGCCAGGGTTCAGCGCAACAGACGCATTTGAAGGTGATCTGACCGGCAGCGTCATGGTCGCCGGCACTGTTGATACCAGCAAAGATTCAACCGGAATGCTGGTCTACACGGTATCCGACAGTTCTGGCAACGCTGTCACTCGCATTCGTCGCGTCATCGTTGGCACCGGGGGCCGGGGCATAGACCGTCGCTCAATCGCGCAATCCATTTCTAGCAGTATTCACACAACGCAGGCGCTGCTTGCTGAACTAATCAACGAGAGCGTATAGCCATGACCGATATTAAACTACTGAGCAATGTAAATGCCGACTCGGAAACAGCCATCCCGCCACAAGTGGGTGAGCGTGGTGGGGTGAACGTCTACGCCAAGTTCACTTCACTGGGCGGCGGCACCCTGAATATCTATGAGTGTCCCACTTCGGGCTTTAAGCCGAATGTACCGATTTACACATCGGAGACGGGAGAACCGCAACACCTGAACGTGGCTATCAGCTCTTGGCTGGTCGGCGAGTTAATCGGCGCGACCAACCCATCATCCGTCACCCTTGGCGTTATGACGCTGGGTGATGAAGACTGCGATTAAACGGATGCAGTAATGGCCAAAACACGATCTTTAAACCCTCGACCATCGCTGAAAGAGAAGCTGATTCGCTTTGCGGATCTGTACCGCGGCAGTTCTGACCCGGATATTCGCGGCGATAAAACCGCTTGTTACATGGCCATCCACCCGCGCTGCAAAAAAGCATCGTCGGCGTCACCAAAAGCCTGCGAATACTTCAATCATCCGATTGTGCAGGAAAGGCTGAATGAAACTCTGGAGGCGATTGGGCGCAAGTCGGACATCACTCAAGAGCGCGTGCTGCGTGAAGTGGCACGGCTCACGTTCTACGACGTGCGCAAGCTGACTGATGAGAACGACCAGCCCATACCGATCAGCAAACTGGATGACGACATTGCGGCGGCCATTGTGGGTGTAAAAGTTACGACCGTGCTGGGCAATGAAGATACCCCGGCCATGACCCGCTACGAATACAAGCTGGCTGACAAAAATTCTGCCGCGGAAAAGCTGATGAAATACTTGGGCATGTACGAAAAAGACAACTCCCAGCGCACCGGCACGCTAGCTGATTTGCTGGGCCAGGCCCGCAATGAATCGCAGTGAAGAGGTTGTATTAGCGGATCACTACGTTGAACTGTTCGACACCGGCAAGCTGAATGGCCGGCTGGAGTTACTGGAAGCGCTCAATCTGAAATGGTTCCGACTGAATACGCTGTACAAGATCAAAGTCAAAGAGCCGGCCATCAACGCGGCGGGTAAAAAAACATTCGTAGTGCGATTCAGGCCCAACCGGGCGCAGCGCATCCGGTACGTGAGCAGGCATAACCGCGATTTGATCCTGAAGGCCAGGCAGCTCGGTTTCACGACATTCGAAATGATTGACGCGCTCGATGACTGCCTTTTTACCGAAAACTTCAACGCCGGCTGCATTGCTCACGCGCTCGATGACGCTAAAAGCATTTACCGCAACAAGATTCGATTTGCTTACGAGAACATTCCGGCAAGCTGGCTGGCGATACTGGACACTCTCGGCTTTGTCATGCCGACACCGCTATCGGATAAAAGCGAGGGTTACGTATTCAGCAACGGCTCCAGCATCCATGTAAGCACCGGCTACCGGGGCGGCACACTGCAACGACTCCACGTATCCGAGTTCGGCAAGATATGCCGCAAGTACCCTGAGAAGGCCGAAGAAATTGTATCCGGCGCGTTTGAGGCTGTGCCGCTGGATGGCCAGATCACGATTGAATCCACGGCAGAGGGGCGTGAAGGCCGGTTTTACCAGTACAGCACTGAGGCCCAAGTGGCGCTTCAGCAAGGCAGCAAGCTAACCCCGCTGGACTTCCGGTTCCATTTCTTCCCTTGGTGGGAGGAATCAGATTACTCAATGAGCCCTGAAGGCGTGGTGATTGACTCAAAGCTGACCGACTACTTTAAGTCGCTGGAAAAGGTCATAGGTCAAACGCTCACCGCGGGCCAAAAAGCCTGGTACGCAAAAAAGGCCGCTGTCTTGAAAGACAAAATGAAGCGCGAGTATCCCAGCACGCCGGAAGAAGCGTTTGAACAAGCGATTGAAGGCGCCTACTTCACAACGCAAATGGCCTTAATACGCGAAAAGAAGCAAATCCGCAGCGTGCCATACGACCACCGCTTGCCGGTCTACACGTTCTGGGACCTGGGGCGCAACGATTTCACGGCGATTTGGTTCATGCAACACGCATGGGGTGAGTACCGGATGATTCGCTACTACGAAAACAACGGCGAGAACATTCAGTTCTATTGCCGCAAGCTGCGCGAATTTGAATACCACTACAGCACGGTCTACCTGCCGCACGACGCCGCCGTGACCGACTACAGCAACGCTGACAACATGAGTCGCCGCGACATAGTGCAATCCATGGGGTTCGGCGTTGAAGTGGTGCCAAGGTGCTCAGACAAGCGTGAAGCCATACAGGCAGCTAGAGACATTCTGCCGCAATGCTGGTTTGACGAAACCCTGTGCGCCACCGGTATTGCGCACCTCGACTCGCACCGCAAGGACTGGAATGACGCAACCGGCAACTGGAAAGATGAGCCGTTCCGAGGCCCAGCAAAACACGCCGCTGACGCATTGGAGCAGATGGCACGAGGCTTTGCCGTGATGAGTAGCGGCGAGTCATACGAACCGGAGATAGCGTAATGGCCAAGACAATCACAGTTGACCAGCTGGTTTACAAACTGGAAGGCCCGCGCAAGAAAGTGCCGACTTATCAGTTTGGCAAGCGCACGTTTATGGAATACGAAAGGACACCAGGGCAACCGGAGCCAAAGAATGACAAGCCAAAGTAACATTGAGTTCGGCAACGAGCTGCGGCCCGAGAACCACATTAAAGAAATGGATTGGGCCAAGCGTATCGCTGACGTGCTGGAGCGCCACTATCCGGGCTACATGTGGGCGGTACACGTCGATCTATACGGCGGCATGGCGACCATTCAATCACTGAGATTGTCCGGCGAGTGGGGCTGTTACTTGAAGATGAGCAGTATTGTGAACGACCCATTTCTGGCCAAGGTTAAGAAATTCGGCGGCGAAATACTGGAGCGTCACCGCGTATCACGAAGCGCAGCCAACGCGGATCAGATTGGTGCATTGAAGCGGGACCGACTCGGCAACATTCTGGCGGATCACACATAATATGGCTGACGAAATCGAAATCCCGCAGGGCTTGTACGCTGAAATGGCTGAAGAGCTGGAGGCGATGCAGGACGGCGACAGCGCTAACCCGGATGAATACTGGCTGGGGCTGGCTAAAACCGCGTACACCACCAGCACGGACTACCTGGACGGCAGCATTCGCAAACAATGGGAAGCGAGCATCGCCCACCAGAACAACGAGCACGCCAACGGCAGCAAGTACCTGAGCGATACTTACCGCGCCCGATCAAAATTGTTCCGGCCTAAGACCCGCACGAACAACCAGGCGGCCGAGGCCAGTTTTGCCAAGGCCATGTTCAGCACCGAGGATCTGGTTAGCATCGAAGCCGAGAACGATAATGACCCTGTTCAACGGGCCAGTGCCGAAATCAACGGCTATCTGATGCAGCACCGGCTGTCGAAGTCGATCAAGTGGTACATGACGGCCATGGGCGCGTATCAGGATGCTCGCGTTTACGGTGTCTGTGCTTCGTATCAATACTGGGATTTTGAAGAAGTCACCGAGCAGTATGAGGACGAAGAGCCCGGTTTAATGGGCGGGCTGGAAGAAGGCAATCCAGCAACCAACGAATTTAACCAGTACGGCCAGGTGATTAACCGGCCTACCGGTGATGCGGATACCCCGCCTACGGGTGGCGGTGAGATAGCGGACTATTTGCCAGAGCCGGTAAGGCCAGAGCCCGCCGTTCGCGTTCTGCGCGACAAGCCCGCCTGCGACCTGATACCGCCTGAGAATATTCGCTTTGAGCCGAACGCGGATTGGCGCGACCCTATTAACACCAGCCCCTACGTGGTGCGACTGGTGCCAAAATACGCCGACGAAGCCATGCAGAAGATTGCCGCCAACGGCTGGCGTGAAGTGGATATTAACGCGCTGATTCACGCCGGTAGCAGCTTAAGCGAACGCTCAGACACCACGCGCTCAAGTCGTGAGGGCGATGGCCGACAAGACCCGGCAGATCAATCTGGTACTGAGCGCAACGAATTTAAACTAGTCTGGCTGCACGAAAACTTTATTCGGGTAGGCGGGCAAGATTACGTGTACTGGACGTGCGGCACCGACCTGCTACTGAGCGACCCCACACCGATTGAGGAAATCTACCCGCATTTAAAGTACGGCGAGCGGCCTATCACGCTGGGCGTATCGGTCATCGAAAGTCACCGCAATTACCCGATGAGCCCGACACAATTGATAGCTCCCCTGCAGGAGCAGAGCAACGACATAAGCAACCAGCGCATGGACAACGTGCGGCTGGTGCTGAACAAGCGCTACATACTCCGCAGACAGCAAGGCGGCGGCGGTATTGATATGGCCGCACTGGCAAGATCAACGCCTGGCAGCTCCATTATGACCACCGACCCGGAGAGAGACATTCGGGTGCTGGAAACGAACGACGTGACCAGTTCGAGCTATCAGGAGCAGGACCGGCTTGATTTAGCAATCGACGAGCTATCTGGCACGTTTAGTCAGCAGACGGTGCAGAACAACCGCAACCTGAATGAAACCGTGGGCGGCATGGAGATGATGAATGCCGGGGCATCGGACATTACCGAGTACGCCATTCGCACATTCATTGAAACGTGGGTAGAGCCGACCCTAAGCCAGCTTGTGCGCCTTGAGCAGTATTACGAAACCAACGAAGTCGTGCTGGCCATGGCGCAAGAGGCATCCAAGGAGTACCAGCAGTTCGGGCAAGATATGGCTCTGGACGAACTGTTACGCCAAGAACTGACCATCAACGTGAATGCTGGATTCGGCAAGACCGACCCCCAGAAGCGCCTAAACAGCCTGAACATGGCCATGCAGTCCGTGGCTCACCTGCCCAGCGCCATTGCGCGACTGGACGAGGACGAGGTTATCAAAGAGATATTTGGCAACGCTGGGTATCGTGACGGTAAGCGCTTCTTTAAGCCGATGGAGGAATTTCAGGAAGAAATGAAGGGTCAGCAGCAAGGGCCGCCGGCTGACCCGGCCAAGATGCAGGAGCTTGAACTGAAGGCGCAAGACCAGCAGTTCCGTCATGAGATGGAGCAGCAGAAAATGCAAATGGAGCAAGAGCGCTGGCAAGCTGAAATGGCCATGGAGCGTGAGCTTAAAATGATGAAGCTGGCGCTGGATGAAAATAAAACCATGGCGCAGATTCAAGCCCAACTAGGCACCAAGCAGAGCGACAACCAGACCAAGCGCGACATTGAGGCTGGCAAACAGACGCTGGATCAGGCCCGCTTATTGAACGAGCAGCGCAATCAACAGATGGGCTACGACACGTATGGCTGAGCATCCCGAAGACGCCGTTATTCGCAATGAGTCCGAGCGATTCCTGTTTGCGGATTTCTCCGTAGGCGAGGGCGTATCCGACTTTTTGCGCTCAGACGCCGGCCGCTACCTGCAAGGCACCGCAGAGCAAGAGATTGGCGAGTCTATCCGCACCTTTCTGAGCGCCGTGAGTGTTCACCGCAGCGTAGAGGAAATAGCGGCAGCCCATTCACAGGCACAGCAGTCCCGCAAAGCCTTTATCTGGATGATAGAGGCCATGCAGGCAGGACAGGCCGCTGAATACCAGTTACGGGAAATGGACGACATAGAGCGACCTTAACCCACACAGACACCCACCTGACCCGCCACTGAGCGGGTTTTTTATACCTGCAATGAGGCAAACCATGACCACCGAAGCTACCGATACCGGCGTTTCACAGTCAGAAAGTTACAATTTTGGTTCAGACCGCTTGGCAAAAATCAGCGCGATTCAGGGTGACCGGGCGAAAGACCGCGAGCACAGCGATGACGACGACGGCGAAGATGCCCTGGCCGCACTGGCCGCGCAGGCCGACAGTCTGGACGACGAGTTAAAGCGCTACAGCGACGATGAGGGCGAGGAAGACCAAGAGGCCGACGAAAGTGACGGCAGTGAAGCGGATGAGGGCGACCCGGCAAAGGCCGATCCACCCGAAACCGATCAACCGCTGTTCATGGCCAACGGCCAATGGATGACCCGCATCAAAGTGGATGGCGAGATCAAAGAAATCCCGTTTGCCCGATTGCAGGCGGCGGCACAGAAATTGGAAGCCGGCGACAAGCGGCTGGAAGAAGCCAACCGCCTACGGCAAGAGATAGATCAACGCGAACAAATGCTGTTGCAGCGCGAGCAGCAGCTAACGAATCAGCCACCCGCCCAGGGCGCTGAAGGTCAAACGGACGACATCAAGGCAATCGTCCGGCAATACCACGAAGCGCTGTTAAACGGTGATGACGAAGACGTGACCGCCGATCTACTGGCCAAACTCGCTACCGCAGGACGGCAACAGCCGCAAGTCGATGTGAGCCAGTTGGCACAGCAGGTTGAACGGCAAGTCGAAGCTCGATACACCGAACGGCAGCAAGAAAGTGCGCGGAAGGAACAGGAGTCTGCCCACAAAGCAGATTTGAGAGATGCGTTTTCCACCTTCAAAGACGAGTTCAAGGACGTGGCATCTGACCAGGCATTGCTGGATATGGCCGACCGTCTGACCGTCACCGTCAGTCAGGAATACCCCACCTACACGCCCATCCAAGTGATGCGCGAGGCGGGTAGACGCACACGCGACTGGCTGAACGACAAGACAAGTGGCGCAACTCGTACCAACCGCAAACGCAATCTAAAGACCGCAACTGGCACCGGAGCGTCACAGCCTGGCAAGCCAGAAGCGAAACCTAAAACCCGTTCGGATCAACTAAATGAAATCCGTTCGGCGCGTGGGCAATCGCCCATTGGATCATAACGAGGTATTACCATGAGTCAATTATGGAGCGTAGACACACTGGGCGGGTTCATGTATTCCGACCAGCTTTCATCCACCCTGCGGACTTCTTTGCAGCCGCTGACCCGCTTTCGTAACTTCTGCGACGTGGAAGACGCGAAAGAAAAAGGCACAGGCGATAAGTTCAACTGGAACGTGTATTCGGACGTGGCTACCCAGGGCGGCAAGTTGACCGAAACCGATGCCATGCCTGAAACCACATTCAGCATCTCCCAGGAAACGCTGACCATTACAGAATGTGGGAACTCAGTTCCTTACACGCGCAAGCTGGACATTCTGTCCAAGCATTCGTGTGAGCAGGTCATCAACAAGGTTCTGAAGAACGACGCCAGCAAGTCGCTGGATACTCAGGCTTACGATGAATTTGCTAAGGCACCGATTCAGATGGCCCCCACAGGCGGCACCAGTGCAACGGCAGTGACGTTTACCGCTGGCACCACCACTGTCACCAACAACGTCGCTATGAGTAAAGAGCACGTCAAGGCAATCGCCGACGAAATGGCCGAGCGCAACGTAACGCCATACGACGGTGAGAACTACTGCTCACTGGCTCGCCCGAGCACTTTGCGCGGCTTCAAAGACGATCTTGAAGAGCTTCACAAGTACGTGGACGCAGGCTATGCCCGCATTGCAGCCGGTGAAATTGGCCGCTATGAAGGTATCCGCTTCTTCCAGCAGACCAACATTGCATCCAAAGCCTGGACCAATGCCAAGTCTGACGAAGCGTTCTTCTTCGGCGCCGATACCGCTTGCGAGGCGATTGTGGAACCGGAGCAGATCCGTGCGAAGTTGCCGGGTGACTATGGTCGCTCAAGAGGAATGGCGTGGTTTTACTTAGGAGGCTACGGGATTTCCCACACCGAGGCAGCCAATGCACGCATCTTCAAGTGGTCGTCTGCGGCCTAAACCTGAATGGCGGCTTCGGTCGCCGTTTTCCCAGCACACGAGGTACAGCACATGAAAGACACAGCAAAGAAAGGCGCCAAGGCGTCAGAGTCGGCCATTGCCGAGGGTTTGCGCGACAAGTCCATGTTCAGCTCAAAGGATATGCACAAGCCAGGCAGTGACGGCTCGCAGCGCCCTAAAAAGGGTTCCGACCGCATTTAAGCGGAGTGATTGAAAGGGGCGGCTTCGGCCGCCCTTTTTCTTTGGGAGTAAGCACCATGGCAGTGAAATACCCATACCGAGACTTGCCGAACGACGAGCGCGACAAGGTTATGAGCGACCCCCGCGACTATGCCGGTGAAAGCTTTGAGGATCACATGAAAGATCGCTCAAGTGGCATCAACGCTGAACCTGATGAGAGTTACCGCGACGGCGTGACCAGTGTGAAGCGTATGCACCCCGACCGCTACATCCGTAACGGAGGCTGCAACTGATGGCCTTTGATGACAAGAAGCCCTTCGGTTATGTGCGCGGCTTGCCTGGCGTCAAGTACGAGCAGGACGGCAGCCTGTATAGCCCGCAGGGCGACGTGGTGGACATTGAGGGAAAACCGCTGAAGAAGGCGGCACCCAAGACCAAAGTGAAGGCCAAGACCGAAATCAGCAAGCCAGACGGCGTTCGCCCCATGAGTGAAGCAGAGGACGAATAATGAATTACAGGGCTTTGTGCAGCGCATTGGTAAGGGAGGTGGGCATTGGCGGAGGCCATGAAGTGCCGACCGTGATAGGCCAGATTGGCGAACTGGCGCGAGTGGTGGGCTGGATTTCTCAAGCCAACGCTGACATTCAAAGCCTGTATTTCGACTGGAAATTTCTGTGGTCCGCCAATGCGTTCGATACCGTAGCGGGAGTATCCAGTTACGCACCTCCGAGCGACTGCCACTTCTACGAGCGAGACAGAGCCCGTATAGCCAATGTGCGCGGCGTGTCCGTGGTTGAACATGAGCTATGGGAAGGCTATGACGACGGCGTAACCGGCCAGCCTCACACCATCATCCTGATGCCAGACGGCGGCATTCAGCTGTACCCAGCACCAGATGAAGTGTATTCCGTCAGCCTGCCATACTACCGTGCGCCGCAAATCCTGCGCGAGAACAACGACATCCCTTGGATTCCCGAGGCGTATCACGACCTGATCTGGATGCGGGCCATTATTAAATACGGCTATTACGAGGCAGCCCCTGAAATGCTTCAGCGCGTGCAAGCGGAGTACCCGGCACGGCTGGCGTCACTGGAATCTAATCAGCTGCCAAACCGTTACCGCTACGCCCTGGCGCACGATCCCGAGCCCGTAGTGGTGATTCCACAATGAGCCTGCCCACCTTCAAGACCAAGACCATTACCTGCCGCGGCGGGCTGGATCTGGAAGCTGACCCGCTCACCATTCCTGCCGGCGCCCTGATTCTGTGCAAGAACTTTGAATGCAAAGTAGGCGGTGGCTACCGGCGGATTGGTGGTTATGAGCGCTTTGATGGGCAGATTGCCCCGTCACTGGCGGAAGACCCACTAACGGCGCGAGATAACATTGCTGCCGTGCCAGGCTCAGGTCCAATACTGGGATTATGGCTTTACAAGGGCGTAACCTACGCTTTCCGCAACAATGAGGACGCGACCGAGGCCAAGATGTACAAGTCTGGCGGGGGTGGCTGGACCGAAGTTACAACCGGTGAGACGCTTGAGCCAGGTGGACGATTTGAGTTCAAGAATTTCAACTTCAGCGGCGCGTCTTACACCGAAAAAATGTACGGCGTGGACGGCAAGAATGATTTCTTCTCGTTCGATGGCACCGATTTCGTGCAACTTCCTGTGGCTGGATTCGACAGCAAGCCAAAGCATCTGTTTATTTTCAAGAACCGCGCCAGCTTAGCCTTCCCATTGGGCCAGATGGTGCTGTCTGCGCCGGGTGATCCTGCTGATTACGACACCGCTACCAGTTCGGCCGTCTTGATTGCGACAGGCGACGACATTATAGGGCTGCAGGGCGCTGTAGGTGGCGCGCTTGCCGTGTTCATGCGCAACCGGGTATCCATTCTGTACGGCTCCACCACCGCGGACTTTCAATCCCAAGACCTGCGCGAGCAATCCGAGAAGTCGGGCGCCATTGAATGGACGATTCAGGAAGTGGGCGACACCATTTACCTGGATGACCGTGGCTTAACCTCACTGGCTCAGACGGACAAATTCGGCAACTTCCAGTCAGCGACTATTGACGAGGCTGTGAAGAACTACCTTGGCTCACGCAAGGACCAGGTTATCGGCTCCACCATCTCCCGAGGCAGCAACCAATACCGGCTTTTACTGGAAAGCCCAAGCGGCACCGAAGTGCTCACGCTCACGCTCAGCAGCCAAGGAGTGGAGGGCTTTAGCTTGAGTGCCTACCCCGTTCGATTCTCCAGCGTTGTGTCCGAGGAGGATACTCAGGGCGATGAGCGCATTTTTGCAGGCTCCATAGACGGCATGGTGTACGAGCTGGACAAAGGCAAGAGCTTTGACGGCGCCGACATTGAATCCTATTTCAAGATCCCGTTTTACCATTACAAGTCCCCGAGTTACCACAAGCAATTCCGCCGCGCCATGGCAAGCATCGAAACACCAGACGCCCTAATCCTGAAGATGAAACCTGAATTTAACTACGGCGGCACAGACGTTGCGCCATCTGTAACGCGGACAGAGGCCGTGCTTGCGCGTGGCGGCCAATGGGGGCTAGACGATTGGAACGAATTTTCATGGTCATCACCCGTTGTCGGCAAGGCTCAGGCGGATATTGGTGGTTCCGGTGAAAACATGGCGCTGCTGTTTTATCACAAAGGGCAGGTTGCCCCGTTCACTGTTCAAAACGTCACCGTCCATTACACCAACCGGAGACTTTCCCGATGAGCAATGATTACTACACGTACAGCAATACATTGCTTCCCGGGCAGGTGGCTCGGGCCGAGGACGTGGAGGCCGAGTTAAGCGCCGTTGTCGCTGGCTTTGGCCTGCTACCCAAGCCTCGGCCGGACGGTGAGGGCTTTGCCGAACCGTTTACCGTGGCGCCGGCTGTGGATGACAACCAGGCGGCCACTCTTGGGCAGCTTAAAGTGCTTGAGACAGCGGCTGGAAGTTCAGCGACGAACGCAGCCAGCAGCGCACAAAGCACAGAAGCAGACGCCATAGCCACCGCCGCAGACCGAGTGCAGACCGGGCAGGACGCGCAACTGGCTGAAGATTCAGCCACCAATGCGGGAGACAGCGAGACTTTAGCGCAGAGGTGGGCCGAGGAAAATATTGATGTAGAAGTTGTGACCGGTCAGTTTTCGGCGCGACACTGGGCCAGTAAAGCAGCGGAAATCACGTCCGGCGCTCGCGCCTATCAAGGCATTTACGACGCATCTGGCGGCACCTACCCCATTGCTTCACCGGTCACTGAAGATGCCGGCAAATACTGGCTTATCTCTGTGGACGGCACGCTGCCGGCTGGCGTCGTCAATAAAGGCGATGAGCTGGCCATCAGCGCGAATCAAACGTATCAGATTATCCGGCTGTCAGCGGTTTACGCGCAGAAAACCAATAACCTTTCAGACCTTTCCAGCGCTGCAAGCGCCCGGACAAACCTTGGCCTTGGCACCGCTGCCGTTGAAACTGTCGGAACCGGTGCAAGCCAGATTCCAAAGCGTAACGCTAGTGGCAAGATTCCCGGTGATGTGTTGGGTAGGGCGCTCACCCAGGCAACAGAGGCAGCTATTGGCTCCATTCGACTCGCCTCCGTAGCCCAGGCATTGGCAGGAACGGACATTGAAAAAGCCGTCACGCCCGCAGGGCTGAGCGCAAGCGTCGGCACAGCCATACCGACGGGCGTTATTGTCATGTGGTCTGGAAGCGAGGCCAGTATTCCCGCAGGCTGGGCGCTGTGCAACGGCGCAAACGGAACGCCAGACCTTAGAAATCGGTTTATTATCGGTGCGGGTAGTTCCTACGCCGTCGGAGCAACCGGAGGCAGTGCAAACGCGGTCGTGGTCAGTCACGGCCACGGCGCAAGCACTGGCTTTAACGGCAACCATGCCCACAGCGGAAGCACAAACACGGCGGGCAATCACGTACACGATCAGCGGATAGACACTGATGGCGGGAACAGCTCAAACGTGCCGGAGCGCGGATTCTCAAACGGGACAAGGAGCGGCGGGCCAACAGGTGCGGCCGGCAATCACTCCCACAGCCTTTCCATCAACGCCGCAGGCAATCACAACCACTCTGTTTCTGTCAGCGCGGCCGGCGAATCCGGCACTGGCAAGAACCTGCCCCCTTATTACGCCCTCGCCCTCATCATGCGGCTCTAGGAGATACCATGAGACAGATTGTTCCCGAGCAGAACCTTGTGCATCTGGCCGATGGTGAAAGCTACACCGTGAGCTGCGCTGATTTAGTGGCTCGCAAAATAACCTACGTGGGCGAAGACAATGACGGCCTATGGATTGAGAAAACGCCATTCGATGGCCGGGTGCGGGTGTTTGATCCGACGATTGTTAACCTGCTATTTTTCCGTGCGGCCGCGCA
>Ga0306898_1000458_pt1 | contig 15932 bp, 18 predicted proteins | sample AntRauMFilla1564_FD_190424 | JGI IMG/M metagenome (GOLD analysis project Ga0306898, IMG submission 190424) | Saline lake microbial communities from Rauer Islands, Antarctica - Metagenome Filla 1 #564 (v2) (version 2) | ecosystem: Environmental > Aquatic > Non-marine Saline and Alkaline > Saline ...
TACAAATTAATTAATTAATTTTTTTTTTATTTATTTTTTATTTTTAATTTTAAAGTTTTTTTTTTATATTTATTAAATATAAATAGATAAATAGTAAAAATATAATTATGGCTATTATCGCGACCTGTACTTTCAATTTAAATGAAGATTTAGATGACTATCATGATTCTAAATTTGATAAATTAGAATGTATAATAAATAATGAAATATATAAACAATTTAAAAATATTGATAAATTTTTAGATTTAGATAATTGTAAATTATCTAAATTACCAAAATTAAATTATGGATTAATAAAGTTAAATATTTCTAATAATAACTTAAAAGAATTACCAGAATTACCACATACACTAGAAGAATTAAATTGTAGTTTTAATCAATTAACTGTATTACCTATATTACCAAAAAATTTAATTGAATTAGATTGTTGTTTTAATCAATTAACCGAATTACCAGAATTACCACAAAGTCTAAACGCATTAGATTGTAATAATAATAACTTAACCAAATTACCTATATTACCACATACTCTAGAAGAATTAAATTGTAGTAATAATCCATTATTAACTCAATTACCAAATTTACCATCTATTTTACAAAAATTAGATTGTAGTAATAATCCATTATTAACTCAATTACCAGATTTACCATCTAATCTAAAAGGATTAGATTGTAGTAATAATTCATCATTAACTCAATTACCAGAATTACCACATAACCTAGAAATTTTAGACTGTTCTAATAATATTAAATTAACAGAATTACCAGAATTACCAAAACAATTAAAGTATTTAGACTGTTCTAATAATATTATATTATCTAAATTACCTAAATTACCACATAATTTAGATATATTGATTTGTTCTCATAATGATATATTAACTAAATTACCTAAATTACCAAATAGATTAAAAAAATTAAATTGTAGTTATAATGATATATTATCTGAATTACCTATATTACCAAAAAAAATTAAAGAATTAGATTGTAGTTTTTGTATATTAACTGTATTACCTATATTACCAAAAAATTTAATTGATTTAGATTGTAGCAATTGTAAATTATATAAATTACCAGAATTACCACATAATCTAGAAATTTTAGACTGTTATAATAATAATTTATTAACCGAATTACCTAAATTACCTAATACTATAATAGAATTAGATTGTAGCAATTGTAATATAGATAAATTACCAGAATTACCTAATACTATAATAGAATTAGATTGTAATGAAAATAATTTATCTAAATTACCTAAATTACCAAAAAATTTAATTGATTTAGATTGTAATAATAATGATAATTTATTATCTTTACCTTTATCTATAATTAAATGTAATAAATTAGATGATTATATTTTATATAATCATTTAAATTATATAGAAAACTTGGCATATTTAATTAATATTGCAATTGAAAATTATTATTATAAACCTATAATAGATTATTATAATAAATGTTTATTATAATATGGATTCATTATTTTTATTTTTTAATGGAAAAAATGTAAAAATTAATTATTTTGTTCTTTTTGTGCATTTCTAGCACTTTTTGATTTTTCTAATATTTTTGACTTATTTTTATTATAATATTCTTTTGCTTTTTCATTTTTCTTTTTTTTATAATCTTCATTATCTTTTAATTTTTCATGTAGTTTTTTTGCATTAATTTGACATCTTTTTTTATGCTTTAAATAGTTATTTAATAGTCTATCAGTTAATTTAGTATTTGTAATATCCATTATTTATATTATGTATATATAAATAATTTATATTTAAATTAAATAAAGGTAAATAATAAAAATGAAGAATGTAATGGAAGAATTAAAAAAGTTATCATTAAAAGATGATTTTAATAATGAATGGTATGTATCCTATTACATATATTGTAAAGAAGGTACATATACTTGTTATTGTGGTAGAAATATAAATAATGTATATATATTCATGAATAAGCATAATTTTAAGACTATAATATTGGGTGCATTATGTTCTTTAATATTTAGACCACAAGTTGTTTTTTACCATACTTATATAAATACTGATTATAATTATATTGATAAAGAATGTTGTAAAAATGTCCTAATAAATAAGTCATTTTTAGGTAATAAATGTGAAAGATGTACATGTATAGGTTATGAATTAACAGATGATAATAATTTAGAAAATCTTATTATGGAATATTATTATATTAAATAAGAATAAAATGTCTAATCAATCAATAACTTTAAAAGAAATTAAAAAAGCAATTAATAAACATAATAAAGAGATGAATAATGATATTAAAATATCATTATCTAAAGATGGGGTTACTTTCTCTTCTGTTAAAGCGAAAAAATACTTATTTGATACTAATAAAGAAAAACCTGCATTATTTAAGGAATATAAACCAAAGTATAATAATACAGTATTAAAAGAAAAGAAAACTAAACAATCTACTTTACCTTTTAAAAAAATTTAATTTATTTTTAATTTATTTATATTTACTTAAGATAAAAATATTTATATATATTAAATAAAGATGACAAAATATTTTACAACAACACAATTAAAAGAATTAACTGAATCATTAAAAATGTCAAGTATAAAAAGATATGCATCATGGTTAAAGGTATTACAACCAACAGGATTAGATATTCAAGACTTAGAAAAAGAAAAAGATAAGTATATTAATCAAGCCTTAAAAGTTAAAGATAATACTCAAACATTTGCAACACTAATAAAGATGTTAAATTTATTCAGTGGTAAGAAATCAGTAATTGAAGAATATGAAAAAGCATATAATAAGATTAGATATAAACCTAAGGTAAATGCTAATAGACCAGCAACACAACAAGAACAGGAAAGAATGATATCTTTTGATGAGATATTAAATTTTAGAGATGAATATATTGCAAAATGGAATCAATTCAGAGACCCACAACCAACAAGGGCAAATTTGCAATTAGCATTAAAAAAATTAGTGTTAGTACTATATACAGAATTACCACCATTAAGAGGTCAATCATATTTTGAAACATCTTTTGATAAGAAATTAAGTAAAAATTATATAGAATTTGGAGAACCAACTAAATTACATATAGTTGAGGGCAAAACAATGAAAGGTAAAGAACCTTTAATAATTAACTTAAACAAAAATGTAGTTAATGCAATTGCAGATGTTAGAAAGATGAGTAATGGTAGTGATTGGCTTATCCCACAAATATCTAACCCTGAGAACCACATGAAAAGTGACGGGTTTACAACTTTTTTAAATAGGATTTTTGGTAAGAAAATATCTACAACAACACTACGTAATATTGTGGTGTCACATAGATTAGACCAAGGAGCAAGTAAAGAAGAAATGGATAATTTAGCGGAAACAATGGGACATACACCAGCGACGCAAAGAAGTATATATGGTAAGAATTCAAAGAGAATGCATAAGGAATTGGGAGATTTACCAGAAGTAAAATTATTAAAAGATAATAATGAATTATTAAAAGAACAAAATCAACTATTAAGAGAACAATTAAAAGAGATAACTGATAGATTAAAATATGTTGAAAAAATGGTAAATAAAATGATACATACTTAATTGAATTTTACTTTATTTTTAACAATTGTAATTTTTACAATTGGAATTTTAAATTTTCTATTGATTAATTTTTCTATTTTTTGTATATTGTCAAATTGCCATAACACATGATATGATAATGCACCTGCTGTTAATATATCATTCCAGTTTTCATTTAATTCTTTATGTCTAGCAATATATGCAAGTCTTTTACTATCATTTTTTAAGTCAAAATAAGTTATAGCATTAGGTGATCCAAAGTTTCTAATAATTGGATTTTTTCTATTTTTTATGTAAAATAATGCTTTAAGTCTTTTATTTTTACTTGTTGATTCTTTTATAATCAATTTTTCTATATCCATTTATATATTATACATAAATGAAAACTAGAAATTCTAAACTTAATGATAATAAAACTTTTTTGTTAATAAAATAAAAAGGATTTAAGTCAAAAAAAGATTTAACATAAAAACCACTAACAATTATGAAGGTTGAAGTCCCAAAAATGGTAAAACAATTTATGGATAAAAGTAAATATTAAAAATATTATAATATAATAAATTAAAATGAGTAATACGTTAGTTAGATTATCGACACAAGATGAGAAATCAGTTTTTGATGGTGATTTATATGAAGATTTAGTAATACCTGCAAAAGCAAGTGTAGCATTACAGAATTTAACAATTTTACAAGCAGAAGAAAATTTAATTGTAGATAACACTAATGATGAAATAGAATTTGAAATTTATCAGGGTAAACCGTTAACAGCAACATTAACAACTGCCACATATACTAAAACAAACTTAAATGATTTATTAGATGATATTAATGCAAAAATGAATGGTGTAATTGCAAACACTGATGGTTTACCAGTAACGAATACGAATTATGAACCATTATTTAGAAAATATAATGGTAGTGAGTATAATATGAATATAAGTAAAACGGGGAAGGTTCAACTACAATATGTAAAAACACCAAGGTTAGCACCTGTTTTAAGTTTACCCTATATAGTTGGAAAAAATATCGACATTACTTCTGCAGGAACTATGAAGAGGGATGGTGGAACACAAGGAGATGATGATAGTTACGTATATTCTACCAAACCTTTTGTTATGGGTGCAGGCTCAATAATTTGTACGATAGATGATTTACTTGCAGGAGCAGGTATTGATATTATTATGGGGCTATCAACGGAAAATCCAGACATAACACCAGGAGTATATGACGAATCCCTAATAAAAATTGGATTAAATATGAAGTCATTAAATGAGCAAATGATAGGAATTATAAACGGTGTTGCTACTCCATTGGTTGAGCCAGTTGCTAATACACCAATAATAACAAGAAATAAATTCACATATACATTTGAATTATTTAATGGTATACTTCATTTAGGTATGTATAATACTAACTCTAATCCATCTGGAACAGCAAGATTTAAACTGGAAACGCAATATACGTATGGTGAAGAACTATATCCCATTATTATGATGAGAAAAACAGATATAGTGTCTAATACAGATGTTGTTTTAAAAAAAGTTTTTTGGATGACTTCGCAGTTTTATTCTACTAGTTTCAATGATACTTTGAATTCCCCAGTTTATAATGAAGGAAATATAACGGCTCGTGTACCAACAAATAATAGTGACCAAACTGATATGTCCGTTAAATTTTCAGGCACATCATTAAGTGAATATTTAGGATTTACTAATTCTGTTTATAATTTACCAGCAATTGATAATACTTTTAATTTAGTTGCTTCGGTCCCTAATGAATCCATTTTCTTACCACAATCAGTCGTTGTTGAATTAATGAGTATACCGCTTAAATCATATGATACAGATACTCATAGTAGAAAATCAATATTAGCAGTTATACCTAATTTGAGTCAAAAACAAAATAAGGTTATATACGAGGCTCCATATCCGTTATATATAGCATTAAATAATGACAAAGATTTATTAATTCGTAACATTAAAGCAAGATTATTAAATGATGATTTAAGCGAGATGGCATTGGATGGTATTGCAAATATGACACTTTTATTTAAATAAATTTGTTTTTTGACTTTCTTTTTTGTTTTTCTTCTTTTTCTTTGTCACAAATCTAATACAAACAAATCACAAAATAATTTTATGTGACAAGAATAAATATCAAAAATCAAAATCATTTAAATGTCAGATACCGAGGATTACTTTGAACAGATCGAGAGTGAAGAAACAGTAGTAGAAAAACCTAAAAAAGCACCTAAAAAAAAGAGAGTATTAACAGAAGAACAAAAAAAGCGTAATATTGAGAATTTAAGACGTGGTAGAGAAAAGGCACTAGCAAATAGAAGAAAAAAAGCAGAGATTAAAAAACTAGAAAAAGCTCAAATTGAAAAAGAACTAGATAATAGATTGAGAACATTAAAAGGTGAAAGTATTAAAGAAAAAGATATTATTCCTAATAAACAAGAAGAAAAACAAGTTGAAAAAACTATGACTGATACTACCCCTTTACAAGAAGATATAAAACAAGAAAAAGTAGAAAAAAAAGAAGATATTAATCAAGATATTAATACTAATAGTAATATGGCAGAAGAACTACGTATATTAAGAGAGGAATTAAATAATATAAAAAAACCTAAGCCAGAAATAGAGAAACCTCAACAAGAAGTTATTAAACCAGAAAGAGTGGAATTACCACCAGTACAAAAAGTAGAATTACCAGCACGAAAAATGGGATTTGTACCAATACAAGATTTATTAAAATCTATGTATAATTTATAATTAATTTATTTTTTTTTCTTTTCATATTTATCTAAATCTAATGGTTCAAAATTATCATTTAAAAAACGCTCATTTGGTGGGTTTGAATAATTTATAACTAAAAAACTATAAGGTTTATTAGTATTTTCTCTAAACATTTTATAAAATGATTTTCTATCAATTAAACCATGGTCAGTCCATATTGTATCTAATTGTGCGTTAGTACATGAATATAATATTATACCTGTTGCATTTTCTCTAAAAGATGTAGATATATCACTATACTTTTGAGCAGTTAAAATAGTAGTAATAAGTAGATGTCTACCGTTAGAGGCTAATTTAGATATTACTCCATATCTATATTTCTTTAAAGAACCATCATAACTTACATCATCAAATATAAAACAGTAATGCTCCATGGCTTCTTTTTTTTCCATTCTTTCTAATTGTTCTTCTCTAATTACCTCATATAAATCATCTAATTTTTGTTCATTATATTTTTTCATAATATTCATATCTGGTATATCTAATTCCTTTTTAAGAATTCTAAATTTTTCATCTAAATCACTAGAAGCACAAACTATAAATATATTTTCTGGTTTAAACTGGTCTTTATAATACTTTGTTCTTAACATTAAATTACATACTAAATTACTTTTACCTGATAATTCAGATTTTCCAACGATAGCAATTCTAGCAGGTAAATCGAATATTAAAGGTAACTTAATCTTTACTTTATCATACTTACCAGCCTTCATTTTTAATATTTCATATTTTTTACTCATTTTATTTTATAGTATTATGATAAATAAAATATACAAAAATACTTTATGGATTATCAAGACTATATTAACGCTTTAAATGAAGCAAAAAACTCTAATCAAGAAAGTTTAAATACTAGAGAATTTAAAAACCAACTTAAAGAGCAAAAAGATGCAGTTATTGATGGTGTAAAAAGTGCTGTAGAAGCACCAGTTCAAATGATAGCAAATGAATTAATTGTTAAACAAATAGCTAAAAAGCTAGGTATAAGTGAAAACGCAGCAAAAAGTCTAGCAAAAGGTGATGCAAGAGGTGCATTGAAAAAAATGGTAACAGAAAAAGTAGAAAAAGCAACTGAAGATGTTAGTAATAAAGTTGAAGAGGCTACTAATACTGTTAAGAATACAGTAAGTGATGCTAAAAATGCTGTAAGTGATGCTAAAAATGCTGTAAGTGATACAGTTAATGATATTAAACCCTTAAGTAATGAAGTAGAAGATTTAGGTGGTGATTTATGGGGTGATGAACCAGAAACCAATACATTAAGTTCATTATTTGGTGAATCTAGTCAAGTCGCTAATCCTTTTTCATTTAATCCAGGTAGTGATTTATCAAGTAAAATACCAGAAATACCAGAAGCATTTAGAGATATTAAAAGTTTAGATGAAGATGGTGAAGATGTATTTAATGCATTTGATAACGCCAGTAGTTCTTTAATTACTAAAACTGCTGAAACGGTAGCTAGTAGAGATGCAGAATTATTGAATACTTTTAAATTTAGAACACCTGTCGATAAATTAAGTGAATTAAAAGATTTAACAAAAGCACAAAGACAAGCAAGTCAAGAGTTTGACAGAGTTAATAATATGGATTCTAGTGAAGAGGATATATTAAATGCAACAGAAAAATTAGGTAAAGCAAGTAATGATGTATTTGATAAGCAAACTGAAATAGAAGAGCTTAAAGACCAAGCAAAAAACCTATTAAAACAAAGACTAAATGACAAGTATAATTTAGATGATGCAGATAAACTATTAGAGGATGAACCATTATCATCTGATGCAGTTGAAAGCACAGTTGAAAGTACAGCAGAAAGTGCAGTATCTAGATTAGGTGCAAGTGCTATTGAAAATGAGTCAGCCCCAGGTTTTAGATTATTAGCAGATTTAAATAAACAAAGACAAAATGTAAGTAATGCAGTAGAACAAACAGAACAATTAAGTAATGACGCGGTTAGTGATACAGTTAATGCAGCAAAAAATGTAGCAGTTGATACCGCAGAAGATATAGGTAATACTGTAAGTAAAGTTGATGATATAGCAAATGATGCAGAAAAAGCATCACAAACAGTTAATAAAGTTGCAAAGGCAGGAGAAGAAGCAGATAATGTATTGAATGATGCAGGTAAAGTTGCAAAGGCAGGAGAAGCACTAGATGGTGAAAGTTTAGCGGATGATTGGAATCCTGTAGGTATGGGTATAACTCTAGCATTAACAGCAGGTACAGTGCTAGCTGCGATATTTGGTAAAAAAAAAGAGCATAATAGCCCACTACCTCAAGAAAGTTATAGTTATCAAGCAGGCATATAATTATATACTAAAATATAAGTTTTCAAATAAATAATATTATTAGTTTTTTTTAATTTTTAAAAAGTCATAATTAATTTTTTAAATATATTAATATAGTAAATATATAAATAAAATGTCTTATATTAAATTAAACTCATTAGAAGATGGTCCTTATACTTCAGTCTATAATAATGTTGATCTTGAAATACCCGCTGGTGATTATGATTTTTCGAAATCCTACGTTCAGTTACTATGTACTATGCCTTCTACTCTTACAGCTTCGCAGATTAATTTAACATATTTAACTGGTGTTGTGGCTAAAACAGGTACTGCCACAAGTTTATCTAATCTTTATTCTATTTCCTTAGTAAAAAACTGCAGTATATCCACTGATTCAGTTGGTATGCTAGAAAATGTACGTAGAAATAATATCTTAAAACAAAATTTAAAAGATGTTATGTTAAGTCAAGCAGATAAGTTATCTCAAGTTAATAGTACTTATAATATGATTGGTAATTATAGGGATGGTCACAATATATTATGTCGTCAAGTTGAAAGATATGGTACTACTAACTCACGATTAATTCAAAGTCCAATTAGAATTGATTTAAAAGATTTATTTGCTTTAGGTGGTTTAACTGCATATCCATCTAAATTAGGTAATACTCGTATTCATTTAGAATTACAACCTGATGTTATGGTTGCTAAACAATTAAATGCTAATGGTGCAGTACTTGAAGGTTTAGAGGTTCAACCAATAACTGCTGGTGATACTTCAATTAATGTTGCCTACCCACAAGAAAGACCAAATCCCTTTTATAACGGTTTAAGAATTTTAGTACCTATTGATGGTGCTGCTGCTACAGAGGCTCATGTAATTACAGGCATAGAATATGATACAACGATAGATTCTTATGTTTTAACCTTAGATAGTGCTGTAACTACTGATTTGACTGCTGCTACTGATTTTAGTGCTACTGCTTATACATCTGTAGGTACCAACCTTGCATTTTCCATAAATAAAGTAGAAATTGTACTAAAAAAATACATTAATCCATTACCTGCAATGCCATCATTAACTTATAGAACATTTACAACTGAAGAAGTTAATGGATTTCCTATAGGTAATTATAGTAAAATGTTCTATTTAGAGCCAGAATGTGTTAATTTATTTATACTATTCCCTGGAATTGCTGAAAATCAATTAGTTAGTGTTGAAGATCCAGCTTTAAGTTATAGATTAAGAGTTGATAATGAAGATTTAACTAATAGAGATGTTGTAGTAAATACTCCTTTATATTTTGATAGAATTAATATGACATTTAATAATGCTGGTAAAGATTTTAAACTAAAGAATTTAAGAATGACTAATAATGCTGTAAGTTCTCGTCCTGTTGACTCTATTACTAATAAATTAATGATGATATGTACTCCTGTTCCACCAACCCAAAAAGAAAAATTACTACAAGTTAATATAACTGCTAGTGTAGCAGTTCCACGTATGATTTTATTCAAACAATGTTTAAGAAGTGTTAATATGTAATTTAATTAATTAAATTTTTTTTTCAATTTTTTTTATATATGAATATAGTAAATAATAAAAATGTCTTTAATATATAATTCCGTACAACCTGAAGCCCTAAGAGCAGAATATGGTGAATATGACACATGTGATTTCGTTTTAACATTTGAAAATCAATCTTTAGTCCTAGATTCTGTTAAATTAGAAGGTCAAATTACATTAGAACCTTTTGCTGGCGTTGGTCCTGCCACTGATAATGCATGTGATACAGCATTTATGGATCCAAAATCAGGTATTCATGGTGTTATTGATTCTATCTCAGTTGATACTCAAAATGATGGAAATATTGAAGTTTTAAATGAATATTCTAGAAAAGTTAGAATGGTAGCAGAAACTAACTATTCTAGAAGTGATTACTATACTGCCGAACTTCAAAGTGAATTAAGATGTGATGAAGTTGCTAATGGTGCTAAATTCTTTGATAATACTACAGGTACAGGTGTTGATGCGGCTAATGCTTTTGTCAATGTCCCCGCTAATTTTACATGTAAACTTATGTGTTCATTAAATCAAAGTGTAGGACCTAATAAATTACTAAGTTTTAATAAAACTGGTTCTATCACACTAAGAGTTAGATTTCGCCGTAATGAATTATTTTTACATGGTCAATTTATAATAGCTAATTCAGCTTATTTCTTATCAAATCTAAAGTTAAGTTATATTACCGTTCCTCAAATGAATAATGAGCCAGTTATAATGAAGACTTATTACCACTTAAAACAAAAGATAGATACGACACTTGCTAATTTAAATACCAAAGTACCACGTGTTTGCTATGGTATGGCGGCAAGTTTTTATCCCACAGAGGATATAGCAAAAGTAGAACTAAATCAAAATGATACGATTGCATTAAACGATGTAACAGAAGTTGTTTACATGTTTAATGATTCCACTAATAAATTAATAACTTATCCACTAAGAACACCAGAAGAAATTAAAGAACACTATCTAAATAGTTTATCTCTTTCTGGTCATAATTCCATAACAAAAACAAGTGATAAAGGGTATGGTATAGGTCTTAACTTTAATGGTAATGTTGATTTAAGAAATCAAAAATTTAATCTACAGATTAAAAGCAATATACAAAGACCATATTTTATGTATATGTATTTCTTAAGTATGATTCAACTTTAAATCTTAATTTTTCTTTTTTAAAAAATATAAATTAAAAAATTAAATAATTGTTAATAATAAATAATTAAATAATTAAAATGAGTTTATATACTAATCAAATTAAAACAAATATTGTAGATCCTGTTTATTTTGACCAGAACAGATGTGAATTTAAATTAACCCCTAGTAAATTATTTATGTCAAATATGAGACTTGGTGGCGTCGGTTATGTTGCAAATACTCCTGCTACTGATACTTTTACTAATCCCGCTGGTGTTTGGGGTCAAGTAAAAAATATCTTTTTAATGGATGGTGGTACTGAATTAGATAAGCAATATGATGTTAAAGAAATAATGGCATTTAAGATTGCTAATAATAGTAATGATGTTAATTTTAGCAAAAATAAGGCTTTATCTCGCTCTTTTGTTGGTTATGAAAGCAATTACAACAGAAAATTAACTGAAGATAGAGCAGAAATTACAACTACACCACCTCTGTTAAGAGACCAAGGATGGTTATCACTTATGGATGTTTTTGACTTCCTAAGAAATACAATTTATGTATCTACTAATATGTTTAAGCATTTACGACTAGTTATTGAATTTAACCCTATAGCGGTTGAACCAAATGCTACAGCAATATTAAGACCCTTCTTAATTGTAGATGAAATTATTGATGAAAATGCAATTCAAAACATAGAAAAAGAACTAATGAAAACTCCCGTTGTTTTTAAACCTATTGAGCGTGATAGTGTTGTTTTATCCGATGTTGCTTCAGGTGTATCTCAATTTTCTAATTTCAATCTTAAAGGCTTTACAGGAAAAACTTTAAATAGGGTTTTAGTATGCAAAAGCACTGCTACAAATATATCATTAGGTATTGATAGTGAAGAAGTTAATTTTATTATTAATGGTCGTCAAATTATACCATATAATGGTATTGATACATCCTCAAAACGTGCATCTTATTTATCCGATAGTTGGGGTGCTGTGAATATGATACCAGCACAAAATATACCAAATTTTAATGCCGCCAAAAAAGTACAATTATCTGCTGCTTTACCACAAAAAAATGATTTTGTTGGCTTAAAAATTGATGAAAGTATTAATGAATTTCAATTAACTTATTTTAGACAAACAACAGTTGCTGGCAGTTTAGTTGCTTTAAATCTACTTATTTATGGTGAAGTTAATAAGGTATTTAATCCTAATAATGGTGATTATAGAATTGATTACCTATAAAGCGATTTTAAATTTTTAAATTTTTATTACATTTATATAAAACAAAATAGAAATGGTTGATATTTTACAATTAAGAGAATTAGATGGTATTGAAACAAATATTGGTGATTATGAAATATTATTTGATAAACCTATTACAATATATCCAGAAGATAGTATAAGTATGAAATCTTGCTTTATTGATACAAAAAATCAAGATAATAAAATAACATTTACGGAAGATAATACATTTGATATTTTTTATAGTTTCTATTTAAATAATTTTAATGCTAATACATCCCCATATTTTAATAATGCACCACCTACTGGTAATACTTATATATTATGTACCGAGATAGCAAAGCCGGTTAATAATACAAATTTAAGTAGTATTCAATATATAGAATTTGGTCGTGAGGTTCCTTTTGCAATACCTAAAGTAGATTTAGAGTTTGTCTATTTTGATGAAAATCAAGTGCAACAAAATTTTCCTTTCTCTTTACCTGCATTTGAAGCTAATAAAGGTCCAGAGTTTTATAGGCCCAATTTACCAGTATTTACCAATTATAGAATGGCTACTTTTTATTTTTTATATAATGGTGCAATATTTAATGTCGGTGACCAAGCTGAATGGCAAAGTATAGGATGGCCTGGTACAAGAAATGGAGCAGGTAATGTACCCTACGTAGATGAAATTGATGTATTTGAAAATGGAGAATATGAAACCTTTTATGATTATGAGGATATTGTTATACCAAAGGGAAAATATACACCTACAGAAATAACACAGATCATCAATAAAAAATTAACACAATTGACAGATGTAAATTATAATATTAATGATTTATCAAATATATCAACTAATATACCTTTATTACGTAATATAGATTTTTTTCGTGATACCTCATTTCCAGCTCCTATCCCTGGAAATCCTAAAAGTTATGATTATGCATGGATTTCACCACAAGAAGAGAAGATTTACCCTATATATAAAACTTCAAATACTGCTTCAGTACCACCTGCTATAGTACCACCTGCTATTTTTACTGGTACTGATAGTTTTTCTTTTGGTTATGATGAAGATACTAGTCTATTTGAAATTACAGAATCTCATATGCCTATATATGATGATAATGGTAATAAAGTAATTCAAACATTACAACCTGCTGGAGTTAATTCATTAGCAAAAGTAGTATCTGTTGGCGGTGTATTTATTTATGGTGTTAATCAATATTCAGGACCTAATATAATAACTGATGTTATGGGTTTTGATAATACTTTAATAACAAGTTCTAATAGCATAGCAATACCAAAAATTAATAATTATTTAAATACAATAATACCAGAATTAGTTAGACCTTTAGAAAAAGGTGTTAATATTACAGGGGAATTTCTAGGTGTTAATTCCGTTACAAATAAAACATCTAAATCTATATTAGTAAGTAATGCTTTAACTTTTACACAGGTATCAACACAAAGTAATGCAATTAAAGCAGTTACACCATATACAGGTGATTTGAGTGTAGAACAAGGTTATTATTTAATAGAAATAACAGGATTTAATAATACAAATGATTATATTGGTCAAAAATATTCAAATAATAAAATAAAGGCTATTGTATCTAGATATTATTCAATTAATTCATATACGTCATCAGGTGGTGAGAGTGATATACAATATGTAAATGTAAGTAATAATACACAATATATTAAGTCATTACACGTAAGGATATTAAACCCTGATGGAACATTAGCTACTAATATTGATAATGATAATACAGTTTTTTTACAAATTAATAGAAAGAATTTATTAAATCCTTATATACCTGCTCAAATTAAAGCAATTAAAAATAATAAAAAATAATTAATGTTTTTTTGTTTTTTTCTTATTCTTTTTCTTGATTTTCTTTTTAGTATTAAATAATTGGTCTTCAGTTTTCTTTTTAATTTTTGGCTCTTTTTTAGTATCTTTATTCATATGTTTTTCTAATATATCATCACATTCATCCATGATTAATTTTTAATATTTATTTTATTATAATATAATAAATTAAAATGGCAGAATTAGTTAAGGTTATTGGATTTGATGAAAGTAAACTACGTGAGGAAGAATTAGGTCTATATAATAGGTCTATGAAAGTTAGAGATATAGAAGTAATTGATGAATTAAAAAAATCAGTTACTGAATTAACTGATATTAAAAATGCATTAATTGCATCTGCAAATCAACCACCTTCTTTTCTAGGTTCTCAATATAATCTAGGTGATGAGTTAGAATTACCTGTTTCTAATGATGGTGTTTTTTTACAACCTATTGAATGTGAATCTTATATTGAATCTAGAATAATATTACGTAATAATACTGGATCTAGTGCAGTTGTTTCAGTTGGTTTATCAGTTGAACCAGCAGGAGATGATTCATGGTTTTTATATAAAAAATATACTCTAGATGACCAAGAAATTGTATCAGAAATAATTAATTTAGTTGGAATGCAACGTATAGGATTAATTAATTTACCCGGTGATAATGCAGGTCTTATAACAATTACAGGTTCTGTTGTATCTCAAGTATAAATATATAATATATAATATAGTTAATATATAAATAATTAATAATAATGCATATGCCTTTCTTAAAATGTATGTCGTGTAGTAAAAATGAAGGAAATACTCAAATAAAAATAAAAAGTTCATGTTTAGAAAAACCTGTTATATTCAACTTTGATAGTAATGATAATAATAATATAGAAGTAATAGAATCTATATTACACATAATTTTAAATACAAAAACTGAAGAAAAACCACAAGAAAATGAAAGTAATTTAACAACCACAAATATCTAATTTAAAAAATCATAATTAGGTATATTATTCTTTTCTTTTTCCTTAATATTACTCCTTATAATATCTAATAAATCTTTAATACATTTTTTATTTAAACTATCTATAACACATAATATCCATTCTTTAGTAATAGTAGTTTTACATTCATGATACATTACACATTTATATATTTGTGTTAATACTTCAATATTATCATCTTCATTTAATTTTTCAATATATTTTTTAATTATTCTTAAATCGGCCATAATAAATGTTTTATAATTAAATCATCTTTAATAATTTTAAAAAAAACGAGGAAATAGAAAAACCAAATATGACCTTATGTAGTATATAGGTAGTAAAAAATCGTTAGTAAAAATCTATATAATAATTAAAGAAAATGTATCAAAGCAGTAATAACAATTATCAACTTTTTTGTTTTTGATAATAATACAAATAATATAATAAGAAATACCTTTAATAAATACATACATAAATCAAACTAAACTAAATAATTAACTTAATAAATACAATAATAACTAATCTACAAATAT
>Ga0306898_1000460_pt1 | contig 15917 bp, 17 predicted proteins | sample AntRauMFilla1564_FD_190424 | JGI IMG/M metagenome (GOLD analysis project Ga0306898, IMG submission 190424) | Saline lake microbial communities from Rauer Islands, Antarctica - Metagenome Filla 1 #564 (v2) (version 2) | ecosystem: Environmental > Aquatic > Non-marine Saline and Alkaline > Saline ...
TAAAAAAGAATTTAAATGATAATATAGACTTATAATAAAGCTTCAGTTAAAAATATGTATAAAATATCAAAAGGGCAAGTTTGGGTAATAATCATAGGGCTTGTATGTTTGTGGGTATTTTTCATTGCTGAAGCTGGTAGCTATTCGTCAGATTGGTGGGGTGGTCTTGGTTCGATTTTAACTCCTATATTATTAGTATTTTATATAATTGGTTGGAAGAATTACCAAAAAAAGAATGGAGACCAATTTAAACTTATGGGTGGACTTGGAGCCAAGTTTCTTAAATTTTCTAAAATAATAATAATTCCAGTAATTATTTTGAGTATTGCGGCTGGAGCTTTATTCTGGTATTTAGAGGAGCAAGAGGGAGGCGGTAGAGTGGAAGGCTTACACAGTATTCGTCAGGCTGAACTTGATGAATTTGTTGGCAGGTATAACAGATATGGTAAACACCTTGAGAATGCTCAGTTGTGTCGGCAAGATTTAATTGAATTAAATCTTGAAACTCAAATAGAGGCTTGTCAGATTAGGTATGACGCGGCTTACGATAAATTTTCAAATTGTCGGAATTCATATTCCACCTTTAGTAGATATGATTGCTTAAATACTTTTGGAGCTAATTATGAAGTTATAGATTGTTCCGAAGAAACCATTACAGAAGAAATAATTAGTAAAGATTTTTCTTGCAACGCAACCATAAATAGGGAGTACCTTTACTTGATTGGTTTTGAGGAAAAACTGATTGACGACTTTCTTGGAGATTTGCCAGTTAATAAGTACGAGTTATCGCAAGAAGAGATGAGTGAGTTATATAACAAACTACCAACTGAAACCTTTAATGATAAAACCAAAGAGAGGTTCGACGTATACGTAGAAAAGAAAGGCTACTCAATAAGGTAATTTAGCTTTTCAGGTCCAGAGTCAAATAACATAATTTTAATGATGACATATCCAGGTAGTGTCAGTACTTAGGTAGTGTTTTGTAGTATTATTTAATTAGTTATGGAATCTACAACAGAAAGAACTGATTTTCAGGTAAAATTTGATGGACAAATGCATCAAGTCGATGTGAATTTAATGGTAGCTTCTCTGTTAAATTTTACTACTATTCTTCAGGAGACTAACGCTCATATTAGTCCCGAAAAAAAAGTAGATATAAAAATTAAAGCACCTGAGAAGGGAAGTTTTCTGCTTACACTGTCACTTGTTTTAAGTGAACCCTCAAATCTTTTGACAGGCTTAGCCGCTACTGCTGATTTAGTAGGAGTGACAGTCGGACTCTTTCAAATTAAAAAACACTTAAGGGGAGAGGCACCAAAATCAGTCGAGGTTTTTGAAGAAAAGGGTGAAGATTATGTAAAGATTGAAAATGTGAATGGAGATGTTTATGTAGATAAGTCTGTGACATTAAATATATATCAAAACAATCAGCCAATTCAAGATGCAATTACCAATACTTTTTCAGAAGTTAAAAATGACCCAAACATTGAAGGTTTTGAAATATCTTCAGCGGAGTCGGAGCTATTTGCTGTAAAAAAAGAAGATTTTGACTCTCTATCAGAAAAATACGAAGTTACAGAAGAGAATACAAGAACAGTTACCGATGAAGAGGCAGAGCTAAATGTATTCAAGTTGGTCTTTAAACCAGGGTATAAATGGGAATTCTATTACAAAGGTAATAAAATTAGCGTTGATGTAAAAGATGATAATTTTTATAAAACTATTGATGAGGGTGCGCCTTTCTCCAAGGGAGATACTATTTTTGGCAAGATGGAAATAAGGCAAAAGTTTGACCCATCAATTAATACTTACGTAAATGTAGGCTACATATTAAAAAATGTAACAAGACATACACCAAGAGCAAAAACTCAAGAAATAGATTTTACATAAAGATAATTATTTATGAATGGCAAAGCTCGTACCACCGAACAAAAGCACGAACTTTTTAGTGCTATAGAACCCTACTTAAAAGAGGGTCTTTCGCTGAGAAAGGCTTGTGAAATAACAAATGTGCCGTATACCACTATGCGGGATATTATGGAAGGTGACCTGTTACTTCGTACGAAAATGACTACCGCTCAAAGTGATTTATTGTCACTAGCTTGGAAGAATGTACGTCGAAATTTAGAAAAGGGCGACGTTAAAACCTCTCAGTGGTATATCGAAAAAATGGGGACTGCTGAACCGCTGTCGCACGCCTATGAGGGTGGGGATATTGAAAGAAAGTCGCGTAGTGACGGGCATCTATACGCTGCTTTATTTGGACCAAAAAGCACCGAATCTATTATAGATGTATTAGAAGAGCGTGAGAGGGATTTGGAGGCTCAATAACGCCCTATAGAGCGCTTCCAACTATCAATATTAGGATTAGGACAAGAAAAACTATTAATACGGTCCAAGCTACTTTTGACTCGTTTCTAGCTTTCTTTTCCTTAACAACTTCCTGTCGCTTTTCTTCTTCTACATATTCTTCTATACCAGACCCAGTTTCACTGAGTATTCTTTTACCTTGTGGAGAATCAATTGGGATAACCTGTTCGCTTTTACATTTTAAGCAAGCATTCTTTTTACCAGTGCGCCTCCAGATTGAGTAGATAATACCAATTGGGAAGATGAACAGCCACAGGAGGATTTCAATAAATCCACTTCCTTTTACCGCTAGACGCTGGGTGTCGATATTTCCGCACTGAGTGCAAACAAATGTGTTAGCCATACAAGTTATTTAGTTGGTAACTGGCCAGCGGACACAAAAAGCCCGCTACCAGGAGAGCCGAAGCTCATACATAAGTTTCCCTATGCAACGAAGAGTACGCCCTGATAACGGGTTTTTCGTACTCTTCGATTTGCGACCATACCGCTAGACTAGCTATCGGGTTAGGTCTTGTATTTAGTTGTCCTAGTATCCTAGCAGAAAAAAGTATAGGAGTGTAGTGAAATCAGTGTAATCAGGTAAAATGGACATATGAGTATCACTTCGGAAGTGGCTATTGAAAATGTGATTCTACTCTTTGCTGAAATAGACGCTTATTTTCGGTGGCATATTGGGAAAAGTGTAAATTCTAAATTCGTGTATGGCGAAAATGGTTTTGGCAGTGCTGAAGAATTGCAAAAAAGAAAAGAGTATCACCGCCATAATGACAATGACCCAAGAGATTTACCTATTCCAGGTCGAGAAAGCGTAAAAATATATAATCATTTCGCCCACGGAAAAAAGGAGTGTGTATATTGTATGGAAGTCACAGCAACAGAAAAACCACTTCATAGTTATGAAATAGATAGTGTACATATTGATATATCACCTGAGAATCTTTTTATCATTTGTCCTGATTTAACGTTTTCTATCCCATTAGTCGTTTTTAATGCAGGTACTTGGCAAGATTGGAGAGATATTTTACAAGAGCAAAATTTGTTTGAAGGTGATGTTGAGGGATATAGGAATGATTTAGTTCCATTAGACGTTTTACGCCGAAAAATGAAGAACGAAACAATTAGTGATTTAGATTTGAAGGAATTGAGAAAAAAGCTTTATGGATTTGCTTATGCGATTGATAAACAGATTACAAATGTATGAGTACTGAAAATAAAAGACCAAAAACGTGTGTAATTTATTGTCGTGTTTCTACCACAAAACAGGCGCAAGAAGGAGAGAGTTTAGATAAGCAAGCCTTAGTGTGTCGTAATTTTTCAGAAAGAAATGGGTTGGAAGTAATTGGAGAGCCGTTCTCTGATACTTTCAGTGGGAGGCAGGACCATCGCCCGAAGTTAGATGAAATGCTAGGTTTTTTGTTTCGTAACAAAGGCAAGGTTGGCTATGTAGTAATGCTAGATATTAGTCGTCTGACTCGTGGTGGAACATCATCATATAATAAAATTACTGAGGAGATTCGAGGCCTGGGAGTTGAGCTTAAAGACACAACTGGAATTATTCAAGAAGAAGAGAATGTAATGGCAGAATATGGCTCTTTTACTGAAGAGTATGGATTTGCGAAACGGCGTTCTAGTAAGATACCAGAACAACTGATGTCTGAAGTGAAGATGGACCAGATTAATGAGCAACTTATACGTCTTGTAGGTAGGCAAATTGACCTTACAAAAGCAGGTTACTGGATAGGGACATATCCAGACGGTTTTACTACTAAAAAACAAAGAGAGGTTGATGGAAGTGGGACCAAAAGAACAATATTGGTTCCTGATGATAATCGAGCAAAATACATACTAGAGGTATTTAGATTACGTGCTGAGGGTATTTTGACAGATAAAGAAATTATTGAACAGATTAACCGAATGGGTTACAAATCTGCCAAGAGAATTAAATGGGACAAGAGTAAAACTAATGCGATAGGAACGATGGGTGAAAAACCGTTTGACCAACAAAAGCTGGACAAAACAGTTCGTAATCCAACCTATGCAGGTGTTGTTTGTAAAAAATGGACGAATTACCTACCTATCAAAGCACAATTTGATGGTTTAGTTGACCTTGCCACTTGGAACAAATCTAATCAGGGTAAGCACTACCTTCAATTAAATGATGATGGTACTTACGAGCTCTTTAAAGACCTAAATGAAAAGAAACGTCATAAAACAAAGGTTAGTTCTGAATATCCATATAAACACGTAATCAAGTGTCCTCTTTGTGACAATCCTTTTTGGGCTAGTGCCTCAAAAGGTAAATCAGGGAAAAAGTTTCCTTCATATCATTGTTCAGGTAATAGGTTGGGTAAACCAAAGCATAAGCACTTTGGTGTACCTCAAGTTGAGTTCAACGAAATGATAGAAACTTTTGTTAATAACTTAAGATTCACTGAAGAGTATAAAGAGGGTTTCAAAATAGTTTTGAAAGATGTTTACCAAAAGAAGCATAAAGAACAAATTGGAGTATCAAAAGAAAAAGGTAAACAGGTTGGCTTAATGAAAATTCGACTTGAGACTCTTTATGGGAAGTTAGAGCGCGCTACATCCGAAGACGTCGAAAGAAGGTTTGAGGCGGAGATTGTAAAACTCGATGCAGAAATACAGGTGATGGAAGGTAAGCGTAATGAGTCTGAGGCTACAGAACACGACTTTTTATCATATTCTAAACACGCTGAATATTTACTGGAACACCCTGGAGAAATCCTATTAAAACCAAGACCAAAAGCAGAACAACAGGCTATTTGGTCCCTAGTGTTTGCTGAGCTTCCTACCTATGAGGAAATTAAAACTGGAACACCTAAATTAGCCTTATGTTTCCAACTAAAAAACACCCCGAAGGGTGCTTCTAATCTCGTTGTGCGCGCTGAGAGACTCGAACTCCCGACATCTTCAGTGTAAATGAAGCGCTCTACCAACTGAGCTAAGCGCGCGATTGTGGGCTTAATACAAACACTGTTTGGTCGCAGATATTTGTACGCACTATCGTACCGTATTTGGTATAAAAAACAAGAGCGGCCAGTCCACTGGGGGACTGGCCGCTGTAATTTATCGGCGCTTGGCGGGTGAACTTGGAGGCGGACGTCTACATAGACCTTTAGGATCATGACCAACCCGCTTCGGAACTGGCTCACTGCGTGGATTAAAATCAGGTTGGGCCTTTTTACCCCGAAGTTTCTCCAGCATTTCGGCAAATCTCGAGCTACGGTGTTGGGTCGCATCAGTCATGTGTTGTCCTTTCTAAAATAACAACTTGGTGAACGCAGTCTTCTTTATAATTCGATTTCTAAAATAATGCAAGGTATACTACTTGATAATGATCAGACTGGAGGCGATTGTGAGTGGGGTGGTGCAGGCTGTGCACTACCGCGCATTTGTGCAGGATTCGGCTACGCAGCTTGATTTGGTTGGCAGTGTGCGCAATCTGCCTGACGGCACGGTGAGGGTGATCGCCGAAGGGTCGCCTGATACTTTGAAGGAATTGGTCGAGTATTTGCACGAGGGGTCGCTGCAGGCCCAGGTATCGAGTGTGGCGGTTGAATGGCAGAGCGCGAGCGGAACTTTGACCGAGTTCTCGGCGTTACAGACTATGCTAAAGTAGGCAACAATTATCATGACTGAAAAATCACTACCACAGTGCCTCGGGTTTATCATGGATGGCAATCGCCGGTGGGCGAGCGAGCAAGGCTTGCCTACCTATGAAGGTCACAAGCAAGGTGGGGAAGTACTGCAAAGCTGTATGGAATGGCTGCGTGATACGCAAATACCGCACGCGGTATTTTACGCCTTCTCGACTGAGAACTGGAACCGTAGCGACGCTGAGGTAGCGTACTTGATGGACTTATTTCGCGCGTGGTTGCAGCAGATCGAAGATCGCCTTAATGACCCAAACGACGCTGAGGTGCAAACAGAAAAACCCATCAAGGTACGCATCGTCGGCAGGCGTGCAGACTTTGCGCCTGATATTGTCGAGCAGATGAATCGCCTAGAAGCGCGCAGTTTAGAGCGGGCCGAGGCCACTACTACGATCTGGATCGCGCTGTCATATGGTGGCCGCGCCGAGATCGTCGATGCGGTCAACCAGGCAATCGCTGCTGGCCAGCCTGTCGACGAAGATTCTTTCACCCAGCTGCTGTGGACGGCCGACATGCCTGATCCCGACATGATCATTCGCACTAGCGGCGAGCAGCGCTTGTCTAATTTTATGACGTGGAAGTCGGTGTATAGCGAGCTTCATTTTATCGACAAACATTGGCCAGCGTTGACAAAAGATGATTTTGCAGACATACTCCAAGAATACAAAAACCGCACTCGCCGTCAAGGCGCCTAACTATATGGAACCAACCGTACTACATGAATCAGACGACGTAATCGTAATCGACAAACCAGTCGGGCTACTTGTGCATGCTGATGGCAAATCAACCGATGCTACGCTGGTCGACTGGCTGATCGCGCGCAACCCAGAAGTACAAGGGGTAGGTGAAGCAGCGCAAGATCAAAAAGGAAATCCCCTAGAGCGATCGGGGATTGTGCACCGGCTCGACCGCGAGACCTCAGGCGTAATGATCTTGGCCAAGAATCAAAAAGCCTATGAGCACCTCAAGTTTCAATTTCACGAGCGACTCGTCCTCAAGGAATACCGCGCGATCGTATATGGTCGGATCAACGATCGATGGGGGACGATCAATCGCCCGATTGGCCGCAGTGTCAAGGATTACCGCAGGCGCAGTGCTGAGCGTGGCGCCAAGGGCGTGTTGCGCGAGGCGATTACCGACTTTGAGCGGATCGGCATGGGGGAGTACAATGACGAGCCGTTTTCATACGTGAAATTATTCCCCAAGACTGGCCGCACGCACCAACTGCGAGCGCACCTACGCGCGGTTGATCGCCCAATTGTGCGCGACGGATTATACGCCTCGCACTTGGTGGATCGATCCAATCACCTTGATCTCGACCGCTTGGCACTACACGCCCACGTACTTGAGATCATGTTGCCCAATAAGCAAACCGAGCGATTCATCGCCCCAATGCCATTTGAGCTCGAGCAAGCGATCGAACGGATTGCACAAGGCTAAGGTTTGTGGTAGATTTGGGCACGTTTTGATGGGGTTTCGGCCGCTGTCACGTTATTACTTGAAGAACATACTATTATTATGAAAGCAGCAATCGCAGGAGTGAATATCTCTCCAGTCAACATGGAAGAACGAAAGGATCTTGGCCTCAAAGCCGGAGATACTGTTCGTGTGCACCAAAAAATCCAAGACAAGGGTAAAACCCGAATCCAGATTTTTGAAGGTCTAGTGCTCGCCCGCAAGCACGGCAACGAGCCAGGTGCGACCTTTACCGTCCGCAAGGTCGCCAGTGGAGTTGGTGTAGAAAAAATCTACCCTCTATACTCACCACTGATCGACAAACTAGAAATCGTCAAGCGATCAAAGGTACGCCGAGCCAAGCTATACTTCATCCGCGAAAAGGTAGCGCGAGAAATCAAGCGACAAATGCGACGTATGACCCTAGCAACAATTTCAACCGAGTCAGGAATTGAGGCAGAAGCCCGAGTCGCAGCCGAGGCCAAGGCCGCAGAGGCAGAAGCCGAAAAAGCCGCCGAAGCCGAAGCAACCGCCAAGGCAGAAGCAGACGCCCAAGCAGCTGCCGCCGAAGTAACCGAAACTCCAGAGGTAGCTGAAGCTGAAGAAACAGCTTCAGCACCAGAGGTTAAAGCGGAAGTCGAGTCAGAAACTTCTGCTGCCGAAGAAGCAACAACCGAAGAAGTTGTAGAGGAAGAAAAAAAAGCGTAGTCGCGAACAATAAAACAGCGAGCCGGAGGCTCGCTGTTTTATTTTGCTTGCAAAAGCACAAGAAATCTTTACAATGACGGAGCTTATTACATAGCACCTGCCCAGGTGGCGAAATTGGTAAACGCGTACGCTTGAGGGGCGTATGACTTCGGTCTTGCTGGTTCAACTCCAGTCTTGGGCACAAGGAAAACAAAACACTGATCGATTGATCAGTGTTTTGTTTGGGAGGTTGTAATTTTAAATGGCATAGACATAACAGTACTTTCGTGCTATTATTTGTGTAGGTGGTCTTTTCTAATTAGGCCGTATCACAACTGTTCTCAGGAAAGGGAATACAATGCGTTTTTTCATTGCACTTATCTTGTCTATTATCTCAGCAACCGCCGCAGCTGCCGAGCGGCCGTCACACATGAGCTGTGAGACCCGTGCTGGTCTTATCAACCATGTGCTTGATAATCTCACAGCAGCGACGCAGCTGCTCAATAACAGCTTTGGTCAAACCGTTTCACCAAAGGACTTGGCCGCCGGTGTGTGCGGTCTCAAGCAATTCGTCCGAGGATCTGTGGCTTCAGACAGAGTATTCTGGGCTGATAGGAGTTCGCAACTCATCTACGTGACATTCAAGGTCGAATACCCAACCAATACTGGTTCGGGCTGGAACAGGGTAGCGTATGCGGTAGATGCCGTTGTACCTGTTAATCTCTGGCAGGTTGGCGAAGGTCGTAAGATGTGTGGACGATACAACAGTGGACACTGTTTGATTCCACGTTCCTGCGATGTGCTTGATACATTCTGGCAGAGCGGGAATCTGATTGGGTTCAATGACCGGCAAGCTATTCCAGATTACGTCTTCGTACCGCGTGGATCATGCGGTACATATGTGATCAATTAAATCCAAAGAGCCCGGTGCAATACACTGGGCTCTTTTTCATATTCAATTCTGTTCTATTTTTCTCTACTTTTTTATTTCTCTTCCTTATTCCACTTCACTTCACTTTTTTCTCTCTCACCTACAACTCACACTGCAGCCCACAATTTTCATCAGGCGCTACACCGCGCTCGGGGCAGGTGCCGCTGTAGAAGCAGGCGTCGTCAGGAATGGCGGCTAGGTAGTCGGCTAGGTTGAGGTTGTCGCTGGTGCCGTAATACAGCAGCAGGCGATCGTTATCAACTGGCACGTACTGGGTGATCTGGTCTGGGTAGGCTTCACCGTTGATAAATAGTACCAGCTGCTCGGTGTCGTTGTTGCAGAATTGGTTGTCGAGGGTCACACAGGTATCAGTCAGTGTAATCCCTAGTGAGTCGAGGAATTCGGCAAAGGTAATGCGAGTATCGTGGATATGTTTAACATCTCCATTGTTGTCGTGCAGGTGGGCGTGCTCGTGTAGCTCTTGCTGGCTGGTGGTCTGGAATCGAGCGTCGTCGAGATTCACCAGCACGTCGTTGATCACGATGTGAAAGTCAGCGTGCACGTGGTACTCGCTATCAAACGGATCGGCGATCGGGTGATTGTCGTGGTGATCGCTGTGATCGTGGTACATCATCTGCCACATATACATGGCGCTTGCTCCGACTAGTAGTCCGATGAGGAAGCTGTTAACGATTGAAAGGCGGGATAAATATTTCATGGTTGTAGTGTAACTGGAGTCACTTGTGATCACAAGTCTAAATATTCTTGAGCGAGTGTTTGGTGTTGTTCTTTCTTCTCTTGGTCCATTTTGTCGAGCAGGCGGGGCATCATTGATAGGCGATGGTTAGAGATGAAAAAGTCGCGGTGTGTACCGATGAAGTACCAGTACAGCGCGGTCCAAGTTTGCTCCCAGTCGCCGCCCTCGTAATTCGACATTTTCTTGATGTAGTTGCTGCCCGAGATATACGGCTTGGTGGCAAACGATCCGCCGTCGGCGAACTGGCTCATGCCGTACACGTTGGGCACCATCACCCAATCATACGCGTCGACGTACATGCCCATAAACCATTTGTATACTTCGTCGGGGTGAATCTGCGATAGCAGCATGATATTTCCCATCACCATCAGGCGGTCGATGTGGTGGTTGTATCCGTACTTCAGGGCAGTTGAAATCGCGTGATCGACGGGCGCTAAATCAGTCTTGCCTGTCCAAAAGCTAGCAGGAAGGGAGTTGGTGTGATTAAAAAAATTTTGCCGCCGCATGGTTGATCCGTCTGATTCATAGCTAGCGCGGATGAATTCTCGCCACCCGAGGATCTGTCGTACAAAACCCTCGGTAGAATTAAGTGGTGTGTCGTTGTCGGCCGCGTAGGCTAGTGCGGTATCGAGCACGGACTGTGGGGTGAGTAGTCCGCAGTTGAGCAGCGGCGACAACGCCGAGTGCCACAGCCGTACGCCACCTGTGTGTAGAGCATCTTCATAGGTACCAAATTGCGCAAAGCGATCTTGCAGAAAATCCTGCAGCCAAGCCTTCGCTGTAGCGTGATCGGTCGGTAGCCAACAGCCAGCTTCGCCGTAACTTTCGGCGTCTAAACTATCCGCCCAGGTGGCTGCTGCTGTGATAGTGTCGTTTATTTGCAATTCAATCTCAGCTGGCAGGGTGGTGTCCTTGGGGATTTTTTTGCGGTTGTCGGCGTCGAAGCTCCACTGGCCACCAGTCGGGCTGCCGTCTGCTTCGAGTAAGATGTTGTGATCGATTCGTATTTGTTTGTAGAACTTGGCCATGTGGCGCTTAGACGCCACAAACCGATCGACGGCAGACTGCCTCGATAATATAAATTGTGGTGACTCGTACCATACTCGCTCCAGCCCACTGGCGACTATTGCGCGCTCTAGATACGTGTCGGTAGTATCGACGATGTGCACGGTATTGATTCCCGCTGTTCTTATACACTCAAATACCGACGCAGTAGTCGGGTGATCTTGAATAGTTAGCCTAGTGACGGTATGCCCCTGGTCTCGCAAGTGCCCCTCGTACGCATCTAGCGTGAGTTTATGAAAGATTAATTTCTGGCGATGGATTAGGTTGTGCGTGAGCAAGAGAGCTTCTTCGACCAGGTAGATTGGCCGATCAGCCTTGATCGCCGGGTGATCAAGAAATAATTGGTGAGGGTAGATAGCAGTCGCTTCTTTCATGACTTTGAGTATACTAGAAAGCACTATGACCGCCAAAGTCGCCGAATCCAAAATCTGCCCCGTGTGTAAACTGCCGTTTTCAAACCGCAAAAGTTGGAAGTTGCGTGGGCAATGGGAACAGGTAATATATTGTTCTGATCGCTGTCGCAAGACTTCCAGTAAATAACTTCTATTATGATTATTCCTCAAACTCGCGCCGAATTGTTTTCGTACATCGACCAAATTGACCCGGTTGAGTATGCCAAAACTCGTAATCATCTCACCGGAGCAGTGACAAAACTGTCGCCGTATATTACTCGAGGGGTGGTTACGTTGCCAGAGGTACGAGATCGATTGCTGGCATCACACTCCGCAGCTGACTGCGCAAAATTAATCCAGGAACTAGCCTGGCGAGAATACTTCCAGACTGTTTGGTGGGCCAAGGGCGCGGCTATATTTTCTGACTTGCGGTTCTCGCGCGATGATTGGCAGCATAACCAACTCGTAAGTGCCTTGGTCGCTGCCAACACTGGAGTACAGGTACTAGACGAGGCAATTAGTGATTTATACACCACCGGTTACATGCACAATCATGCCCGCATGTGGGTGGCCAGTGTGGGGTGCAACTTGGCTCGGGCGCACTGGTACGAGCTGGGGCGCTGGTTGTATTATCATTTGCTCGATGGTGACCCGGCGTCTAACTTTTGTTCCTGGCAGTGGGTGGCAGGTACGTCGATCAGCAAACAGTACACCGTGAACCAAAAACTGATCAATGGGTGCAGTGATCACAAACAAGTCAGAAGTATTTTGACGTTTGATCGCGAGATGATGTCCAGTCAATCAATACCACCAGAGCTCAAAGCGCACGAACCGTTTACATATAAAACGGAGTACCCAGATACAACCCTAATCGAAAGTGTCGCTGACCAAAGCGTGACACTGTACACACCTTGGACATTGCGCATGCATACACACACGGAAGCGTCTCGACACATCTTGATCATTGACCCAGTGTGGTTTGATCGATTGCCGGTTAGTCCACTGGTGATGGATTTTATTTTGGCGCAAGGCAGGTCGGTGATTGATGGACTCGAATTATTTGTCGGGTCGGCTGCAAACATCGACGGTATCGGCGCGGCTACCAGCGTGCATGCCCAGGCTCACCCGACTAATCTTGAGTGGGAAAATTTTGCCACATTAGTGCAGCCAGAAAAAATATTCCCTCACGTGACGGGTTATTACCCAAGCTTCTTTAAGTTTTGGGAGGCTTGCACTAAATCTACAGCGCGATGAGAAAAATCTGGAACCGCCCAGCCGACGCCGTGTGGAGCTTGTCTACGCAGTCACTAGGCGGAGTAGGGAACATGAATATCTGCACATACGTGTCGGCCGTGTCACTCGATCCAAAGTTAATGATGGTGGCAGTGTACAAAGATACTCAGACACTTGCTAATTGTGAGATTGGTAAAACGGTATTACTACAACTTTTAACCGAAGGCCTCGCACCAGTCGTGCGGGTGTGTGGGAATTTGTCAGGTAAAGATATCGATAAAATCACCCGCCTACAAAAGCGCTACGAGCTAGCCCAGCAAAATGACTTGTATTATTTTGCCGCCGCCGCTGGCTTTATGGAATTGGTGATAGAGCAATTAATTCCAACCAGCGGTGACCATGTGTTGTTGGTGGGAAAGGTAGTGCATGGCAAAAATTTGCATGATACACCGATCCTAACTACAACCTATCTTAAAGAGCATAAGTATATCCGCTGATTGTATTTGAGTTTTGATATACTGACTTACATGAAAAAAGTATTAGTCAGTTTGGGCTTATTAGCATTAGTCGCCGGTGTCAGTGCTTGGTATTTTATATTTGAGCCGGCTCCACAACTACAAACTCCAGTGTACGTAGCGCCTACAGTTGAGAGCGTTGATTCAGTCGAACCTAGATCAGCTTTAGAAATCGTCGCCGAAGGGCTAACCGTTCCGTGGGAAGTATTATTTCTGCCTGATGGCGAATTGCTTGTAACTGAGCGCCCGGGGCGAGTGGCGTTGCTACCGTCTGGACGAATGTACGTAGTGGACGACGTGTCGAGTACTGGCGAAGGTGGTCTGCTTGGTGCCGCTCTACACCCAAACTTTGCCCAAAATAATTGGGTGTATCTGTATCAGACGACCGAAGATGGGCTGGGATTCAAAAATAAAATTGTGCGTTACGTACTGACAGATGACGATTTGGTTCGCGATCGAATTATTTTTGATGACATCCCGGGCGCGCGATTCCATGATGGGGGACGGATAGTGTTTGGCCCAGATGGTTTTCTATACGTGACGGTCGGTGACGCTTTGCGCGCTGATGAAGCGGCTAACCCAGCGACGCTTGAAGGCACGCTATTGCGACTGACTGACGAAGGCTCGCCCGCGCCTGGAAATCCATTTAATTCAGCGGTGTATTCCTATGGTCATCGCAACGCGCAGGGACTGGCGTGGGACAGTGACAGTAATCTTTGGAGTAGCGAACACGGTCGCTCAGTTGGTGGGTCGGGTTACGACGAAATCAACCTGATCACATCCGGCCGTAATTACGGCTGGCCAGATTCTGAAGGGGAGACAGTCGCAGATGGCACGATTGCTCCAGCTCGGCATTCAACCGCGGACGTCACCTGGGCGCCAGGTGGGCTGGCATATCACGCGGGCAGTTTGTATATGCCTGGTCTGCGCGGCGAGACATTATACGAAGCGGTACTCGACGGTACAAACATAGTCGCCTGGCACGAGCACCTAGTCGGGCAATACGGTCGCCTGCGAACAGTGGTAGTTAGTCTTGATGGTTACCTGTATCTCACAACCAGCAACCAAGATGGCCGCGGCGAACCATCAGCCACCGACGACAAAATCATCCGGCTAGATCCAGCGCAGTTGGTGCGGTAGTTAATAAACTTCTTGTTACAATAAATAGATATGAAAAATAAAGAAATTACTTTTGCTCGCAATTTAGTAAAAGGGAAAATCGCCGAAACAGTTTTTGCCCAGATGTTACGTTCAACTGGAGCTTTTACTGTTTTGGAATTTGGCTATGAGAAAATTATTCCCGAGTTGGTGGGACGAGGAAAGGGTCAAGATAATGAAATGGTGGAAACTTTACGAACAGCACCTGATTTTGCAGTTATAAATAATGTTAGTAAACAAGTACATTTGATTGAGGTTAAATACAGACGCCGATTCACAGATGAAAATGTACTAGAAATTGCGGAACGAATGAGTAAAAATTGGAATCCATCGTATTTGTTTCTTGCTAGCGCTGACAACTTTTATTTTGGTGAGGTAAAAGAAATTGTCGAGCAGAGAGGTGTAATTGACGTACTTTCTCACCCGCACATTCCCGCTGAAACTCAGGCTGAATTTCTAAAAATCCTAAATGACTTTGAAGGATAGGTTTACACCGCGCTCTTCTGATACTCCCGAATCCCCGCAATAAAAACGTCAGCGTATTCAGCCAGTTTCTTTTGACCAACGCCTGTGATGGTTGAAAACTCGGCTTTGGTTTGGGGTTGTTTGAAGGCTAGCTCGTGTAGGGTGGCGTCGCCAAAAATCACGAAAGCTGGCACGCCGCGCTCGTCGGCGATACTTTTGCGCAGGTCGCGCAGTGCGGCAAAGCAGCCTGCGTCGGTTTCTATATCAGTTGAGCCTAGCGAGTATTTTGATTTCTTCCGCTTTGGTTTTGCCTGGGTGGGCGTTGGCTCGGCGTCGGTTAGTAGCATGTCGGCGTGGACTTGGGGTAATTCTAGTGTGGCTTTGTTGATCAAAAATTCAGTCCCGGTTTTGCTCACGGCAAACGTCGGATACTCGCCAGTATTTTTGCGGATGTAGCCAATCGCGAGTAGCTGCATAAATACTTCGTTCAAAACACTTTCTGGCAGGTCGGCCGCGATACCCCAAACCGAGAGGGAGTCGTGGTCGTGGTCGACAACCTTCTTTTCTTTGGAACCACGCAACACCTTGACCACGTGCGCCCGACCAAACCGCCCGCCGGTTTTGATGATGCTAGACAAGATCTTCTGAGCGATCTCGGTTGCGTCGACCAAGGTCGCGTTTGATTTGCACACGTCACAGGTAACGCAACTCTTGATCGTCGGCACTTCGCCAAAATAACTAATCAGTCCCACCCAGCGACACGAGCGACCCTCGGCGTAGTTCATTACCTCGAGGATGCCGTCGAGCTCTTTTTGTTTTTCAATTTCGTCTGACACCATGCTCAGGAAATAATCGAGCTTGATCTTGTCGCCAGCTGAATACAGCAGTACGCATTCGCTCGGCAGCCCGTCGCGGCCAGCGCGGCCGATTTCTTGATAATAGCCCTCGAGGGTTTTGGGGAAGGTGCGGTGGATCACCAGGCGAACGTCTGGTTTATCAATTCCCATCCCAAAAGCCGTCGTTGCCGTGATCACATTGATCCGATCATGGATGAAGTCATCTTGCATCGCCGCGCGCGTGTTTGGCTCTAGCCCCGCGTGGTACGCTCCAGCCGAGAAGCCTTCCTCTATCAGGGTCTTGGCCAAGGCTTCGGTATCTTTGCGCGAGAAGCAATACACGATGCAGGATTGGTCTGGGTGCTTACGCAAAAGTGAC
>Ga0306898_1000461_pt1 | contig 15881 bp, 6 predicted proteins | sample AntRauMFilla1564_FD_190424 | JGI IMG/M metagenome (GOLD analysis project Ga0306898, IMG submission 190424) | Saline lake microbial communities from Rauer Islands, Antarctica - Metagenome Filla 1 #564 (v2) (version 2) | ecosystem: Environmental > Aquatic > Non-marine Saline and Alkaline > Saline ...
GGAACTTTGTATTTGTTCATCTGAAAGTTCAATTATTTCATTAGTAAAAATATCATTAGCAACATCAAAAATTACGGCACCTAAACGCTGTGTATTTACATCATAAGAAGGTCTAATATATTCTCTAAAACCATCTTCATAGTGTTTTAAAGTTGTTTGTTTTGGATAGTTTAAATGTGTTTTACCATCAGAATCAATAAATGTTTTTGGTAAACTGTTGTATAACTGAATTTCACTGTCAACAACAATACCAATACTTTGGCTATATAAAAATGAGCCTATGAATAGCGTTAATAATAGAAATATCTTTTTCATGTTTTATAAATTTGTTAAAGAATAAATTATTTTTTCTGTTCCACTGTTTCCATTAATGCAACTGACAATGATATGATTTTCAATTAACCCATTATAAGCATCATTGTTGGGTAGAGCAGTCCAAGTTGATGGTATTGTTAACACAAAATCACCTGTTACAAGTAACTCAATTACTTTTGTATTTGTGCCTTGTGGTAAACTAACATCACTCAGCGAAGCATCTGCTGTTAAAGTGTATTCAAATACTTGGTTAGATGTTGACCAATCTAAATCTGTAGCACCTGAAATATTTGCTGTTAATCTTGTACTTGTTGTATTATTTGTAGGTAAATTGGTGAGTTGGCTTCCATTACCTATAAAATTACCTTGTGTAGTAATATCTCCATTTACAGGATTTATTACTATTTCATCTCGTGATAAAGTAGTTCCTATTCGAAATGAATTTGCTGATGTATTGGATAGTAAATCTAAACTAGCAGATGTACCTGTTCCGCCTTGTGAAAATGACCAAGGTCTATCGGTAAAATCAAATAGAAAGTTTATTCCATTTTCTGATGTATTATCCGAAGCAAACCATCTTGAACGTAATTGTCCAAATTGATTTCTTATTGGTACAGTATTATCTGCACTAGCTACAGACGGTAAGTTATTTCCTAATCTTTCTGCATCAAGTCCACTTCCATTCCCATCTACTGTTATAAGTTTAGCTAATATTTCTAATGGTGTTTCAATTATAGAAGATAAATCTACGCTACCTGTAAAAGCATTTGTTCCTTCTCTTGTAAAAGTTAGTAAATTATCAGCAAAAGAAACTCCATTAATATAACCATCACCTACACCTTCAACCCAACCCTCATTATTTCTAACATAGTCTTTGCCGTCAATAGGTGCTTCTGTTACATAATCATCTAAATACTGAGTAACATTACTTTCTTGTACTCTCGCATCAGCTAACACACCACTTGTTAATAATGATGCATCTGTGGTTGGTGTGCCACCTGTAATATCACTTAACAATGCAAATGTCCCACTTTTATTAGGGTATTTCAGTTCAACAAATGTATCAACTAAATCAGTTTTTAATGAGACTTGACCAAGATTTAACTCAGTACGCAAGTGTAGACTTCCTTTATCAAGAATAAGATATGATTCATAAAATGAATCATTTACATTTTTAGTACCTAGTAGAACACTGGTTCCACCTGGCAACAAATGTATACTTGATTGAGAACCTGTAATTGGTTGGGTATTGAACATACTAACTCCTCCACTTAGGCTAAAATATGAATTTGAACCAGTTGATGTATCATTATAATATAAATTATGATTACCTAAATTTATATCTTGTGTTGCTGTATGGTTACCTAAATTATCACCACCAATTTCACTAGGAGTAATCCAACTTCTGACACCACTGGTTAAAGAGGAAAGTACTTGTCCATCTATACTTGGGTTTCCTAATATTGGTTCATAATTAGATGCTATTGACAAATCAGCCCAAACAGTTCCATTATAAAATTTAAGCTTTTCATCTGTTGTATTGTAATATAACTGACCTGCTCTAAAACCTGTAGGGTCTGTTGAAAATGAACCTAATATAATTCCATCTGGAAAAATATCTGGAACTTGTGCTTGTGCAAAATTGATGCTCACTAAGAAAACTATTAGAGCTATTATTTTTTTCATAATTAAAATTTTAATACTGTTATAATTTGTCCAGGTAATGCTCCTGTTCCTAATGTGATTGTTGGTGACGTATATGTATAATCTAAGCCTTCAATAGCTAAGTTTCTTCCTATGTAAACCATAACTGTAGCTGTTGCATCAGTTAAAGTAAACACTGTTTGATTGTTAGTTGCTGTAAAAGATTCTTTAGTTACACTGCTTCCGCCTCCTAAGATTTCCCAAGTAACTAAATCATTTTGTAAAACATAAGTAATTTCAGTCTCTTCTACATAAGTTCTTAGTCCTGCATAAGGGTAAGGTATAGTAGCTAGATCTGCATATAACGGCACTGTAAACTTAGAGTCTATAGGCTTTGCTATGGCTACATTAAAGTTAGCACTTAAAGGTATATTTCCAGGTTTATAAGCCATAATTAAAAGATAAAAGTGTTATTAAAATTAGTTTGTGTTGTGTTTGAATCTGAAACATACACATTCATAGATTCTGTAGAACCATCTAATAAAAGAAAATTCATTACAGTTTTTACAAAAGAAGATGTAACATCAAAGTTATTCTCATCTCTAATCATACTTAAATCACCATAACTTGCAGGATATGCATACACATACCTTTCATTAACAGGGCTAAAAGAATGTGCTAGATTACTTTTAGATTTTATTAATTTAGTAGTTGATGCTATAATGTTTGCTGAAGAATTTGTATCTGCTATATCCATTACTCCTACATAAGAAGGAGCATAAAAATTAATTGTTCTACTTATAGTAGTAGACCCACCTAAACTAGAGACTACTGTAATGGATGTAGTTTTATCTGCACCACTAGCAAAAGTAACAGGACTGTAAACTTGTGTTCCATTTAAAGTTGATGGATTTTGGCTAGTTATATTTCCACCTTGATTAGTTTGAATTGCAGTAATAGTATCTGTATTTAAGTTAATATTCCAATTTCCAGATAAAAGACTAGTTGTACCTTTTTCTGCAAAAGTTGGAGAAATATTATAAGTTAATGTTAAAGCAACATCCGGAGCGCTAAAAAGTATGTCTAAAGCATCTTTTATAGTTGGACCAACTGTTTGCCCTGTTTCAACGCCACCTACATCAACTTGTGAAATAAAAGTATAATTTAAATCGCCATCACTGCTAACACCATTATTTTGTGCCCACTCTTCTATTGCTAACATTGCAGAATGCATTGTAGACAATGTAGGAATTTTTAAGGTCATTAAATTAGGGCCATCATAAATAACACATCTAGCGTTAATATATGTGGAACATGTAGGACATACTTCTGCTGTTCTCATATTATATTAATATTAAAAAATTGACTAGGCTTAATTTTTATGCTCCAAACCATTGATCCGAAGGATCAAGTTTGGTACAATACTTTAATTCCAAACGACTTTTCAATCATTTGGTGCATTCTTTATAATCCTAGCCAATTTATTTTTTAAAAATTATGCAAAATTATACGTAATAATTGCATCAAAAACACTTTGATTTGCATTTTGTATAAAACGTACTTTTAAATTTACTAATGAGTTTGTTTCTTTCGTAACACCAGAAATAGTTAATCTTAGGCGAAAAGAAATACGAATAAAACTTTGATTTTGGAATTTACCCCAAGATGCCATTCCTTTTCCTTTAGCTATTCCATCTTGAATTTTAAAATAGTTTTCTATTTTAAAATCAAGAACACTTCGAGAACCTGTTAAAGGTAATTCACTGTAACGAACAACATCGTCAAAAGATGTGATATTAACTACAGGATCTTGTGGCTCATGTCTATATCCAGATTTTCTATAAGTATTGTCATTTTGAGATATTAATCCTTTTCTTTTATATCTGTCTAAAAGCAATACTGGAGCATAATCTTTTATTTGTTCAAAATTTGGAATATCTACAATTAATTTATTCACAAAAACAGAATAAGTGTTTACATTTTCTGTATCTGTCATTACAATTTTTTTTGTAAATTCAATTGGGTTTTCACCATCAGTGTGTAGTTTTCCCCATTTAAAGTTAACAAGTGTGTCTTTAGCACTAAAAGATGCAACAGCTAAAAGATCATTTATTTTACCTAAACTCCTTTCAATTGAGTACGAAGGAGCAATATCTAAAGTAGACAAATATGGCCCAGAATAGATAATACACTTAGAATCTATATAGGTTGAGCATGTTGGACAAACTTCTGCTGTTCTCATAATACGAATTTACAAATTTTAATTTTAAAATATTTTTTAAAACAATATTAACACTACATAATATAGCTATTACTTATTATTCTTCTGAATAGTAATATTATACTCTTTAGCAAATTCACTGTCAATAATTGCTCCATAATTTAAAGCAGATTTAGCAAAAGGTATAAGTCTTGCACCATATTTAATAGGAAGAGCTTTTTTAATAACTTCTTCTGCACTTCTATCAGGATTACTAAGATCTATTCCCGAAACTTCCATAAAAAAATGATTGTAAAAATTAAAAATATCTTTAGTTAACCCTAATACAGGTAAAGGACTTCTATCTAGCATTGAATTCCACGCGTAAGGAGTGTAAAAGAAAAGTAACTCATCTTTAAACCTAGCCATTGTTTTTTCAAAAAATCTGTATCGATTTTTCGTAGCTTTATCTGCTTCTTCTGGTGGCTCCATTAAAAATGAAGCAGCAACAAGTGTAATTGCAAGCAAAAGTTCTTTAAGCTGATTTCTTAAATTTGTTCTAATTAAATCTATAAAATCATCTTTTGTCATGGTCAATTCTTGACCAGTTCTAAGTTTATAATCTTGTGAATAAGTATTGTAAAGCTTGTCTATAGATTCAATACCAGCGTCATTCATCAAAAGAATATTAGTAACATTTGCTGATTTATCTCTAATACTGGTCCCAATAACATAACTTAAAAGTCTAATTCTACCAATATCAAATTTTTCTCCTACAACATTACCATTATCGTCTAGTTCTACAGAAAATTCATCTGAAGTTTTTCTAAATTCTCCAAAACGCGTATCAACAAGCTTAGGTATCCATCCTTTAAACACCATAGCTGACTTAGACCAAATATTCATACTTGCTCTATTTCTGTCAGAATCTGACATACTACCAGTTGCGTTTCTTGAAATACGTCTAGTAAGGTTAGTTAATTTTTGTAATTCATTAGAGTTTTTCATGTCAATTCCAGGAATAACATACTTTCCATCTTGCAATGTTTGTGTAGCAGAAATTGAATTTTCATTTTTAAGCTTTTTAGTCTCTTCTTTTATAAGAGCTCTAGATTCTCGAAATTCAGCAGCAGATTTATTTCTATTAACATATTTCTTTTTTACAAATTCATTAATATTAACAAATTTACCGTCAACAACCATAGTGTTGTCTAATAATGTTTTAAAAATAGAAGTTTCTACATGATATTCAGGTAAGCGCATAAATGTAAACAAAAAATCTGTAGCACTATGTCTAGTTAAAACTGACATACCTACTTTTTTCATTCTTTCATAAAGAGGACTATCTTTTAAAGGCATAAAAATATCCATTGATTTTTCAAGCATTTCTCTTTCAACACCTCCTTGGTATTTATTACCTATAAGTTGCAATGAATTTTTAGCAAATTCACTTGCTCTAAAATATACACCAGCTTGAGCGTTCATTTGAATACTAGTACCAAATAAGTTAGCTGCTCCTGAGATGAACTCTAAGCCCAAAGTTTTAGCTTGATAATAACTGTTTGCAGAGTCTATTATTTTTAATAACGATGAAGGTGTAGGATTTTCATTTTGTTTAAACTTTTTACCAGTGATAAGTGTAACTAAATTTTGAATAGCTTGAAATCCTTTACCAAAACCTAGAGGAATGTCTGTAGTTTTTATCGCGTATTTTTGTTCATACAATAAAGCACTTACAAACTGTTCATATATTTTTAAGTTAATTGCGTTTCCTTTAATTTTTATAGGATTATCATTTTCATCTAAAACTACCCTACCTATAGAATTTTTTTCTAAGTGTTCTTTAACAGTTTCAACTTTTCTAATAATACCAATTTGACCTTCAATATCACTTAAATATTTATATTTATTTACGTGAGATGTATATAATATAAGATTTATAAATAAATCCTCACTTACATCAGACATATCTCTGTTTCCATCTTCTGTAACTGTAAAGTCATAAGTAAAATATTTAGGAATACTGTTTTCTAGTTCACCAGTTAATTCGTTAATTGACCCAAAACCAACATCTCCTGCTCTAATTTTTAAATTATTTGCCCAATTAGTTACAGCAGTTAAACCGAAGTCCCAAGCTAAACTTTCTGCCATACCTTTTCTAACATAAGGCATAAAAGTATTTTTCATTTTATTTTCAATATAACCGATTTCTGCAGCTTTATCATTTAATTTAGTTGCATAATTATATAAATCCAATAAATCACTATCTTTTGCAATTTCTTTGTATTCTTTTGAAATCCATTTTTCTAAAGGGTGTCGTTTAAGAACAGCATTACTAAACCCAGAAAAATCTGTACGATTAATATCATAATATTGATAAGTGCTTAAAATCATTTCTTGAACTTTTGCTTCATCAGAGTAAGTTCTAGCAATACTTTTAATTCTCTTTTCTATAATGGGAGCAACTTCAGCATTATAAGCATCTACATCTATACTTTCTAATAAAAATTTTCTACTGTTTATTGCTTCTTTTGCATTTGCATCTATAGCATCGTAAAAATCTTTAGAATATTTATATTGTAATTTATTTATAAAATTACCTTTAGTATCTGATTGATAAATTTTCTTAACATAATCTTTAAGGTTAGAATGTTTATCACTCAATCTTTTTCTAATTGCCATTAATTCGTCTGTTTCTTCAACAGCATCTCTTTCAGCAAACCCTCTAGCATTAGTTACTAACTTAAATAAAATACTTAATGACGGAATATTTAAATCAGAAATACCTCTAAAAAAACTTCCAAAGCTTTCTAATTCTACATTTGCATTTAATAATCCAGAAACTAAATTTCTAATTCCTACAAATTTATCTGCAAATTCATTAGATAACTCTTCAATTTTTATTTTAGATGTTCTAATATCAGAAGTTTCTTCTTGAATTCTTTCTGCCATTTTCTTTCTGTACTTAGCATTTTCAATTTCTTCTTTTGATTTTGCATTTTCTAAATCACCTTTAACATAAATTAAAGGAACAATACTATCTTGTAAATTACTAAACACTTCTGAAATTGCTAAATAATCTTTTAAATCTTTAGAAAACTCACTAATTTGTTTGTTAGAAAGACTAGCATCTTTAGAATCTTTGTCTTTAAAATTCATTTCATAGTCTTCTATAATGTTTTGCCCTTCTTGTTTCATAACAGAAATAACTTCTATTAAAGGAGTAACATTTAAAGTACCTTGAATCATTCTTGCAGCTTTTTTTATAATATTAAGCCTTTCACTTTTAAACTCTTTTTCTTCATCTCCTAAAACACTTCTTTTTTCAATTTGGTCATAAACGTTGTGCAAATTTTTAAGTAAAGCATCTATTGCTGGTATTCCAGTAGATTCTGATTTTTCTGAAAAAGGAACAAGATTTAAATTATCAATTTTAGAAGGATCTAAACTACCAATACTTATACCTGTTATAATTAAGTCAGAGTTTGGATCTCTTTTATTTTTACGTCTAACATCCATAAGTATTGGTACAGCTCTATTATTACCAAAATCTTTTACACCATAAATTTTCTTTAAAATTTCTTTGTATCTTTCAAGTTGAACTTGATACGCACCTTGTTTATACCAAGCAATATCTTGTGAACCACTAGCTACTGACATAAATTTCCAATCATAAACATGTATTTTACCGTCGCTATCCATTATAAGTAAATCTATAGTACCTGCTTCATCTTGTTTTGGATCGTAAACTTTTATTTCAGAAAAAACTAATGGAGTGTTTCCATTTTTAGAATGTAATGCAATAAGTTCTACAAAATATTTATCTAATTTTTGATAAATTTCTCTATCAGAAGTATTTTGAATCCAAGGCTGAGGAAGACTTTGAGGTCTTTTATTACCCTCAGAATCAAAATATCTTAAACTAATGCCTTCAAAAAAGTTGTGAAATTTTGTACCTTCTTTTCTTTTAAACTCATTAAAAGCTTTTTCTCTTTCTGTAAAATTAGAGTTTCTAAATGTTTTTTTATAAAAAGCTTTAACACGGTCAGTTACTCTTTTTTTAACTTTTTCTTTTGTGCCATCAGGTAATATTCTTTCATACCAATTGGTAGCTTTATCAGAATCTATAGGAAGTGCATCTATTTCTTCATCTTTAAGCTGATTTTTTTGAATAATACCATTAGTTTCTTTTATTCTTTTTTGAAATTCTTTTTGTTTGTCAGAATATTGTAACATAACTGATCCTTGTGCAATCTCTTCAAAAGTACCATCAATGTTTTCTTCAGAAATTAAATCTGCTACATTTTGAAAAAGATTAATATTTGACTTCTTATATTGTATGCCTAACCAATCTAAAATACTTTCCCAAGCATTTCTAACCCAAGAACGAGAAACCTCTTCAGAGAGCTCAGGAAACTCTACAGAGCCTTCAGAGTTGTTTATATAAAGCTCTGCAATTAGTTTATCTACTGCTTCTCTTTTAATTTTTCTTATATCAGGTTTACCGTTACTAAGTTGGTATGCTTTTAATTTTCTATATTCTGCTAATACTGATTTATAAATTTTAAACCTATCTATTTTTGAAATTAATTCTGTAATTAAGATAGGATTTTTTTGTTCTACAATTGCTGTAGCGATGTGAACCATTTCTTCTACAAGTGCTACGTTTTCTTTTCCTTCAGAAATTGCAACAATTCCTTGTATTAAGTCAGCGAGACCATTTACTCCTTCATAAGAAAAATTAGGGTTATTCTTTGCATAAGTAGTTAAATCTTGCAATGAAACTCCCATTTTAGTTAAAAGTCTTTTAACATTTTCTAATGTTTTTGGATTTGCTTTAGATGAAGCAACTCCTTGTTTTTGTGCAAAAAAGTCTCTTTTTGGAATTACACTTTCTACATTAGTGTTAGTGAATTTTTTAAATTCTTGTATTGTTTCTGGAGAGCTTAATAATATTATTTGATTTTCTTCTTTAGGTACAAACAAACTTTTGTTATTTGATATAAAACCATCAGACTCAGCTTCATCTAACTTATAAAACAAATCTTCATAAGACTGACTAGATAAATTCCCACCATCCTCATAGTAAGGTCTTCTTATATCTATTAAAGAAGGGTACATACTTTTACCATACCCTTCTGCAATTTTCTTATTACCAAAATAGTTTAAGCTGTCTTCTAAAAAGCCTTCAAATTTAGCATCACTACCATGGAACACAATTTCCTTAACCTTACTATCAGGTATCTTACTTTCTATAAAAGCTTGTATTTGTTCATTAGTATAAGCAGCATAAGCTGGTTCTATAGATTTTAAATCATTTATGTTTTGATTTTGTTCTGGAGTTAATACATTTTTTTCTCCAACAAACTCTTTAAATTCAGCTATTGTTTCAGGAGAGTTTAAATCTTGTCTTGTTAAAAAAGCATCTGTAAGAATTTGTGTTAATTCTTGTTTTTGTAATTTAGAAAGATTATTAAATTTATCTAAAATCCATTTAGTAAATTCATTCCACCAATTTAATGCTTCACCTTTTTGTAAAACTACTTGTTCTCCTATACTTTGTACTAATGCTTCTTCACTACCCCACTTCTTGATAGCTTCTTGTACTATTGGAGAATTTCTATACCAAGCTATATAATGATGTGCGTATTCATGTGGTAATGTATCTGCTTTTTGATTTACAACATCTATTAAAACAGTCATTGCTTTAATATTAGATTGACCTATAATTTTATTATTAACTATTTGATTATAAAAATTATTTAATGATGTATAATCTTTTTTGTTAAATAAAGATTTAATATTTTCAGATTCAAATATTGCATAATTAGTAGATGTTGTAGGGTCTGTTATATTTTCAATAACTGTACCGTCTAAATTATTTTTAACAGCTTCATCAATTAAATCAGCTATATCAAAAGCAGCACCTTTAGATTCTCTTTTAGCTACAACTTCTTCAGAGTCTCCTTGCTGAAACATAAACGGTCTGCCTTTAAAATCTTTAGAATTAATAGTTTTAGCATTTAAAAATACAGGATATATTTTAGGTGTAAATCCTCCTGCTTTTATTTCATCTTGTATTTTTTCATAGTTATAAATAAAATCTTTTTCAAATTCATTTACTAATAAATCAAATTCCTCCAAGGTTAAATCTTTTATATTTTTACCATTTAAGTCTTTATTGTCAAAAGAATTTAAAATACCTGTTCCAAGTATAAAAGATGTTCTATATTCTCTACTACTCCATAACCAAATAGGATTACTTCCGTCTTTAGAGTTAGGTATAATAGCAGTATTATAGTTTTCATTTTTCTTTACCCCGTTTTTAAGAAGATTTGTTTTATTACTCCTTAAATATTCTATTATTTTTTTAGTATTTAAATTATTAGCTTCTTGATTCCCTATTGCTCCACCTTCTTTTAAATCTCTAATATTACTGTATTCATTATATATCCTATTAAATTCTTTTAAAATTTCTTCTTTAGTTAATCCTTTTTCTTTTAAACCATCTACCCAATTTTTAATACTTGGATATTTTTTATACATTTCTTGTACAAGTTCTGTTGTAGGTTCTTGTGCAGATTTTCTTACATAATAAAGTATTTCACCAATAATTTCTTGCCTCTCTATAATAGCATAATAAAACGCTGTAGTGGGAGAATCAGTAAACATAAAAGATTGTTCACTATCAGACATCCTGTCTTTCCATTTACCTGTTGTAGTGCCTCTTTGTTCTTTAGCAAAATTTGAAAATTCTCTACTTGAACCATGATAAACTAATTTAGGTTCTCCATTTTCATCTACTATTTTAGAAGATTCTTCTGAATTATTTATCCAATCACCAAACCAATTTTGAAAATCATCAGAATATATTAAAGATTTTAATTTTTTAGCAATTTCTATATCGCCATTAACTTCAGGTAAATTTAAAATATCTTTATATAAATTACTTTGCTTGCCTTCTGGAGTTTTATCTAAAGAATGATTATTATTTTTAATGATAGCTAATTCAACATTTATATTAGCGGAGTTTAAAACATCTTCTAAATCATGTATATTTCTTGCACCTAAAAATCCTTCAACTTCTTGTACTACTGTAGAATTTTTATACTTATTTAATTCTTCATTTCTTCTTCGCTCTCTTTCTGCTTTATCATTATCTGATTTAATTTTATCTTCTGCTATTTTAGCATTTATTTTAGATTGTATTTTTTCAGAAGTAAAAAACTTTTCTCTTCTATTTAATTCATTTTCTACAAGATTATATATTCTTTCTACAGCATCCTCTTTATCTATTTTAAAGTAGTTAATTAATGTTTCGTATTTACCTATTTTAGCATTATTTCCTAAAAATGATAAAATTATTTTATCTAAATTAAAGGTTTTGTTTCCCCATTCTGGAGTATTTATTTTTCTTTTTAAAAATGCGAATGCTTGTTTATCACTTTTAAATTTATTTTCTTTAAACAAAGACGGTAAATATTGTCTAATTGTTTCTTGTTGTTCTTGGTCGTATTTATTTATATCTTGATGTTTTAGAAAATTATTAAGTAATCTTTTAACATGATAAAAATTATCTAATTCTGTTTTTCTTTGGTCTTTATTTATTTTAACTTCTTGTAATTTAGTTTTTAATTCTTGTTGTAATTCAGTGGAATTTAATTTAATTTTTAATTGTTCTAAACTATTAACACCTTGAATACCTATATTTTGAAGTAAATCATTTAATACTTTATCTTTATACTCTACTAAAGAAGTTATTGTATCGTCATATTTACCATTAAAATCTTTTAATTTAAATTTTAATTTATTTAAAATGAGATTAGATATTTTTTCTATTTCAGTAAAATATTTAATTTGATTTCCTTCAAAATAATCATCTTGTATTTCTTGATTAAATACATTATCTCCTTGTTCCCATATAGGATTATTAGAATATTTTAATTCAATTTCAGGATATAGTTGTTGAAGTTTAGCTTTTATTTTTTCGTTTAATCGTTTATCCTCTATGTTTTTAGATTGTTCTGGAGTTAAAGGTTCTTGAAATTTAGATATGTTTTCAGATTTAATATCTTCTAACATCTCTTTATATAATAAAGCATGTCTATCTATTGTACTATCAGGTACATTAGCTCTATTCTCACCTCTTTGAATTTGAGCTTTAATTCTTTGTTTAGCTAATTCAGGATTTAATTCAAGTAGTTTATATTCTATTTTAGTATTAGGTAATACAGAATTTATAGCATTTATAAAATCTCTTCTTCTATCTTTTTGTAAGTTAGTAGTATCTATAATTACAGACTTACCATTTTTTACAGCTTGTATAGCTCTTTCTTTTACAGCTTCATAAATCTCTTTATCTTTAGATTTATCATCCATATTACCTGTAAATTCAACTCTCATTTCATCAGGTGAAATAACTGTATATTTATCTTTAGGTAGTGTTTTAATAAATGTACTTTTTCCAGAACCACTTGTACCTATTGGTAATAATATTGTGGGTTCTATGTTTTTATTTTGTTCTGGAGTTAAAGATTTTTGTTTTGGTGTTTTTACATTTTCATTAGGAATAAATCTATTGTAATCCCAAATATCTTTATAACGTGCCCAAGCTAATTTTGCTTTAAATATATCTTTCCAGTTAGCAAGTCGAACTCCTTCAACAGTAGTTGTAGGTAAACCTTTATAAACTTCGTAAGAAAAGAAATCAATTACTTTACCTTGTGTGCCTGTTGGAACTTCTTTTGGTTTACCTTTTTTGTCTATTGTAACGTAAAAGTCACCTTTTATTTCTTTTGTTTTTTTGTCATAAACATTATAACTTTGTAAAATTTTACGTTCCTTTTCTTTTTCACCGTAAACTTTAAAAACAACATCATCTATATAATAACCATCTGGAGCAATTAAATAAGAGTCTGTAGTATAATCTTCTGCATTAATTTTTCTAATAAATATAGCTTCAGGGTATTCTTTAATAAATAATCGAATAGTTTCCTTTTCATTAAAAGGTGAAACCCAATCAATATCATGTAATAAATTTTCATTTGGTCTTTGAATAGTCCCTTGTTCTCCAACAGAAGTAGAACCAGTTAAAATAAACCCAAGATTAGACAGTTTTTCAATTATAATTTTACCAAAACTATCTTGATTTAAAGCATCTAATAATTTTACTTGTTTAGTTCGTTTACCATCAGCACCAGGTTTATATAAAGAAGCTGTAATAAGTTTTTTATTTTGTTGCATTACATTATTAGTAATAGTTCCAATGTTTCTGTTTATAGCTGCAATGTCTGAATTAATTAAATAATCAAAAAAGTTTTTAATTAATTTTTTAATAGTAAACACTAAAGATTTATCATAATTGCCTTCTAATTTATTTTGTAAATCTTCAGCAATTAATTTACCTATGTATTTAAAATAAGGAGTTTTATCTATTTCATTGTATTCATACCTTTTATTCCCATCTTCATAAAAAGTATATTGAGAAGGAGCCAATGGCAAAGCTTCAGATTGAATTAATTTATTAACCACTTCTTTAATCAAAGGATTGTATTGCATCATATACGCAATAAATTCTCCAGCAATAGGGGGAAGATCTTTTCTGTCTTTTGTATAAGCAATTTTAGATAATATATCTGCAAACCCGGCTTCGTCTATATTTAACTTGTCTTTAATTTCAGAAATATCTTTAACTAAAATTCCAAATTGGTTTAAATATGTTTCAAATATGTCACTAATATCTTTACCTGCAGATTTTATTAAATTTTCATTTATTTCAACAGGAGCGTATTCTAAGACACGGTTAGAAGAAAACTTTTCAATTTCTTCTATAGAAACTTCATTTTTATTTTTATTAAAAACTTTGTTAAAAACTCGTTCATTAGACGCTACAGCAAATTTATTCATTTGCTCTCCTTTAAAATTGTAATCAAAACTAACTTTAGAAGAAACATATCCACTTCTAACTAACTTATCTTTATAATCTGTAGGTACAAATGATAAAAAATCTACACCTTTTTCAACTAAGTTTGGAATAGCTTCTGCTAAAAGTTCTTTACTTGTAGGAGAGCTATTAAAAAGTGTTATAAATACACTTTTATCTGAATCATAGTTACCAAAAATATATGTATTCTTATATTTGTAAACTTGTAATTTTTCTAATAAATCTTCAAATACTTTAAAAGGAACACTTTTTCCTTTTCTTTGTCTGTCCATAAGGTTGACATAATTACTATGAATTTTTTGTAATCTTTCCTTAGTAATATCTGGTTCTAGTTCAAATATAGTAGAACTCATGGAAACGCCAGAGTATTCTGATAATGGGACGTTTCCTTCAAACTGATCCCAAAGGTCGTAAGCAATTGCTTTACCTTTAGCTTCAACTAAATCTTTCCACTCTTTTAAACTTTTATTTGGACATGTAGCCATCTGTTATAATATATTTGTATAAGATTTATAATTTTTTACCATTGATACCTGTGCACATGATATATTATATTTTTTAGATAAAATTATGCCTTTGCTGGTACTTTTTCTAATTGCTTTAACCTGTTCTTCGTTAAGCTTTGCTTGCCCATTTCTACATCCGCTGTTAGCTTTGCTTACCTTAATTTTTGTAGAATCTGATTGTTTTCTGTTTAAATTAGAATAAGCAGTAGGTTGTAAATTGTATTTTAAATTATAACCATCTAAACACGATTGTTCTTTATCCTGTAATTCTTTTTCATCACAAATATTTAATATTAAAAAAGAAAAACATTTTATCCCTAAGGAATTAAAATCTATTTGTAGCTCATTATTTTCATGAACATTATTTGTTAATTTACTTTTATGGTTATGATATCTATCGTAAACATTAGTAGTGCTCCCTATATATACTTTCTTGGTTATATTGTTTTTTATAATATAAACACAACATATTTTGCTTTTAGTAGTTATAGTTTTATTTTCTAATTCCATAATCTTAACAAACTCTTTCTAATATTCTTCCGCGCTCTGCGGCATCAGTATAGCCCAAAGATACTAATAATGCTCTATTAATATCATCAAAGTTATAAGTGTTGCCATCTTTTAATCCCATAGTTTTATTAGAAGGTTTAATTTGATCAGAGTTTTGATTATTCCAATTATACTTATTAATTAAATAATCTAAAGCTGTAGCATGAGAAGGCTCTCCAAGTTCTTTATAATAAACTATAGATTTATTTTTTAAAGCTTCTAATTTAAGTTGTTCTCTAATCCATTGTCTTCTATTATTTAGATTTGATAATAAATCAATTACATCTTTTCCAAACCTATTTATTAAATCATTTTTATTTAATTCTCTAAGTCCCATCTCTAATGCTTGAAACCTACCGTTTGAGAATCCTGTAAATTCTAAAACATTTTCTTTCCAATTTTCAGAAATACCTTCTAATAATAGCACAGAATATGACCCATTATCATTATACGATAACCTAGATATTTTAACTTTATTGTTTAATTGTAAAGGTTCCGAAATAAGATCTTTATTAGAAGTAACCCAATCAATATATTTCTCTACACTTTCTTTAGTAGATTTAGTAGCTATTAAACCTTTAGCTATTTCAGCAGGTACAGAACTAAATGGATTACCAAAGTTTTGTTCAGGTGTGTAAGTTATGTTTTGAGAGTTACTCTGTAATTCTCCTTGAGCAAGTTTTAAACCTTCTAAAAATGCTTTATCTATAATTTCATTTGTATT
>Ga0306898_1000464_pt1 | contig 15789 bp, 21 predicted proteins | sample AntRauMFilla1564_FD_190424 | JGI IMG/M metagenome (GOLD analysis project Ga0306898, IMG submission 190424) | Saline lake microbial communities from Rauer Islands, Antarctica - Metagenome Filla 1 #564 (v2) (version 2) | ecosystem: Environmental > Aquatic > Non-marine Saline and Alkaline > Saline ...
AACTTGAAAAACTAGGGCTATCAGGAAAGGCTCCCGTTGCCATGGTAGCCTTCTCACTTAAACAGATGGGTTGGTCAGACAAGCAAGAAATAGAGCACACAGTCGACGACGCTGTCTATTACAAGCTCAAAGAACTATATGGCCACTAGGGTACGTTATTCCGTAAAGATGGCAGGAAGGGGCCTTTATGGGCCTTGACCTGTTAAACTCTATTATAGAGAACCCGATACCGTTTGCCCGTTCATTGGGGTATGATAAACTTAACAACGAGATTCACAAAGAATGGATCAGGACGATGTTTAAGTTAGATTATAACGGGACGCTACAGGCCCACCGGGGATCTTATAAAACTACTTGCCTGATAATCGCGTTGGTTTTGTGGGTGATAGCTAAGCCTTATGAGAATATAATCTTTATTCGAAAATCCCAGGAGGATGTCAAGGACGTTCTGAATGCTGTTTCAAAATTACTCCAAAAAGATGAGACTATGTTCTTAATGAATGATGTCTACGGATTCTATCCAAAAATGACCATAGACAATTCAACAGAGCTAGAACTGAGCACGTACAAAGGAACCATGGGTCGCCAAGTGCTAGGGCTAGGGTTGAAGGCGTCTATCACTGGTAAGCACGGTTCAGTAATAACCGATGATATTGTGACCCTTAAAGATCGGGTGTCAGGTGCAGAACGCAAGGCGACTATTAGCCAATATATGGAATTAGCCAATATTGCCTCAGAGTCAGAGCACCGGATATACAACACCGGGACGCCCTGGCATAAGGACGATGCTTTTAAGATCATGCCGAAACCTCAAATGTTTACGGTCTATCAAACGGGGATCATATCCAAAGACCGGATTCAAGAACGCAAGGACGCCATGACTAGCTCTTTATTTTCTGCCAACTATGAGCTAAAGCATATATCAGACGAAGACCTATTATTCAAAGAGCCACAATATGGTGAATTCCCTATAGGTGGCAAGGCTTATGCTCATATAGATGCAGCTTACGGAGGCCCTGACTCGTCTGCCATGACTATTATTTCAGAAGTGGGGGGAAAGCTCCATACAATCGGATGGAAGATGCCAGGGCACATTGAGACTAGATATACTGAGATCTGTTCAAGGCTTGAGCGATACCAGGTCTTAGCATGCTATTGTGAGGACAATGCTGATAAGGGATTCTTGCGTAAAGAGTTGGGCGCCAGGACCCGCACAATGATAGGTGGGTATCACGAATCTATGAATAAATACTATAAAATCAGTACTTTTGGTAAATCTAGATGGAATGATGTAATTTATGATATGGTAGATGGTGACATTGAGTACATTTCTGATATAATGGAATATAATGAGAATTCAGCGCATGATGACTGCCCGGATTCTTTCGCATCTTTGGTACGTAAGCAATTCAAGACAGGGAACATGATCAGTTATCATGGGGGATAATATGGAAAATACGCAGTCAATTAGCAGCAAACAATTAGACGAGATTTTATCAACGGTCAGGAAAAGAGCCGGCGGAATAGGAATGAACGAAGCCTATGTCGATGGGAAAAACCCGTATATCCTAGGCAAAGAGCCCGGTAAAAAACCAGATAACAGAATCCCTGTACCGCTTGCTAAAATGGCGGTCGAGGCAATGGCCGGGTATGCTGGGCGGTCTGGTGACATCGTAACAACATATGAATTAGTCAGTGATGATGTAGAGGAAGACGATGATCTTTTTATCTCATATATGCGAGCCATGGATTCCTTTAACCAAGAACAATTAGAAACTGCTGAACTATATGAGGAAGTTCTAATTCAGGGGAAATCCTATGAAATGTGGTGGACGTCTGACGATTTAGAATTGCCTGGGATACTTACGGCAGAATATAAGATAGTACCGACTTCTTCGGTTTATATAAAGTATACCGACAGCGTCAAGAAAAAAATAGAATATGCTGTCTACTTCTCAGGTGACAGCGACGACCAGAAAGCGGACGTGTTATTCCCTGGGCTAAAACAAACATGGGAAAAGAGTGGGAACGCTTGGAAGCTGGCTGAAGAATCAGAACAGCCATTCACCGAGGTTCCTATCATCAAATACACCGGAGGAAGGCGAGAACGGCCTCTGTTTGAAGCTGAAAAGCCGTTGATAGACTCTTTTGATGAGCTTATTTCTAAATCGTTGAATGAAGTTGACCGATATAATGCGCTGATAACTCTATTGGGTAACCAGGTTGATAAAGAGTTTGTTGAGGCATATTTAGAGGGTAAGATCTCTGTTATAGATAATCTCAACATGGAAGAAAGGTCAGATCTTCCTAGATACCTGGAGAAGAACCTTGGAGGGGTAGAGACTTTCTACAATAATTTAACCGACCGGATTGAAACGCTTTTTCATAAGTCTATTAAGATCCCAGACATGAGCGACGAGGCTTTCGCAGGGAACGCGTCTGGAATTGCCATTGCCTATAAGCTAATCGGTATGGAGTTCAAGGCTGCACAAATAGAGACATATTTCAACCAAGGGCTAAAAAAGCGATTGGGTTTTTATGCGGATATTTACAACGCTTCTTCCTCTGCCAGTGTCAACACAGACGATTACAAGGCCACTGTACACACCACAAGGAATATTCCGATAGACATAAAGGCAAAAGCAGAAGTCGCCATGATCCTTTCGACTATGGTATCCGAAGAGACCTTATTGAAATTCATCCCCAAAGAGATTGTTGATGATGTCAAGAAAGAGATGGAACGGAAGAAAGAAGAGCGGGATAACGCATTACTAGAAGTTCCCTCCATGGGCACTATCGAGACTGAATGAGCTACTTAACCCTATCTAAAGACGGGTATGTCCTAGCGGAGGCCACCCAACAAACCTATATTGACCAAATGATCAAAGCCTATGCCGATGCTATTACAGAAATAGAGACAATGCTAGCCAAAGCATACGCCACGATTGGGAGTGCTGACCCAAAGCAATATTATGCGGAGATGCTTAAATATGATCGGCTTGCGAAGCTCAAAAAAGAAATTATTACGGCCTATAATGCGGCCGCTACGAAGGCGGGAAAGGCAACTATTAAGGGCCTATCCTCTGTTATGGAAGAGAATTATTCAAGGCAATTATACCTTGGTAACTGGTTAGCAGAAACGCTAAACCCTATCCCAATAAACCCTAACGTGGTAAAATACGCCGTAACCGGGAATGTTTCTTATTGGACTAAGATACAAAAATCATGGGGCGATATGAGCCTTTATTCCCCACAAACTGGGACCCTCTCAGATCTTTTGAAGAATGGTGCGGCGGAAGACCTGAACAAGATCATAAAGACAATCAATAACAGCCTCATAACGGGCAAGCCGTACACTGAGACAACGAAGGCCATAAAAGAGATAATCGGTACCTATTCAAAAAAAGCTGGCAAGGAAGCCGCTTCTGGTGCCATGTATAAAGCCGTTAGAATTGCCAGGACAGAGGGCGCACGGGTCATGAATGCCGCTGCTTTAGCTTCAGGCAACCAACTTGAGGCGCAGGGTTTTGAAACACAAAAGCAATGGGTTGCCACGCTAGACTCCAAGACCCGGGTAAGCCATCAGGGGTTGGACGGTCAATTACGGGATCTTGACAAGGATTTCAACTCCTCTATTTCATCAGGCCAAGCACCCGGACAAATGGGCGCAGCAGCGGATAATATCCAGTGTCGATGCGCAACAATCAATATCATAGACGGAGAGGAGCCTGAGATCCGCAGGGCAAGGAATCCAGAGACAGGTAAAAATGAGGTTATAGGGTGGACGGATTACGAGGAATGGAGGAAAACACTATGAAACGATTAGAATTTACATGCGGTGGAGCTGGCGGGTTTTATCTTATCCCTACTATTATGTTAGCCGAGAAAACAACCATGGTTCAAGAGCATTACGCTATGTTCCTTTTTCTTAAATGGCATTTTACTATCGAGTTGAAATAAAAAGAATAAGGGTTGACATAACCCGCAAGAGGGTGTATTCTTATCTTAAGAGGTAAGACAATATGTTAGACAAATCAGTCACAATAAAGATGAGAAAGGACATAGTAGAGGATCTTGAATACTTAGCGGAACAGGCGGATATGAACAAATCGGAGTTAATCCGGTATGCGGTTTATGAGCTTATTAACACGGTAAACAATGACAGGACTAAGCGAGCTATTTTCAAGGACATGGGGAAATGGCTTGTCCGTGGAAAGGATAATTACGTTAAGATGGGGGGGATGGATGACTAAGATATGTACTAAGTGTGGGGAAGAAAAAGATGTAACGATGTACCAATCGCGGGTTGTAAATGAGAAAGTATATTATAGGGGTGAGTGTAACCAATGTAGAAAAGCAAACAGAGTGACCTCAGATATAGAAAAAGAAAAAAATAGGGTTAGGGCAAACAGGAGATATAATACAAATAAGGTAGAAATAAATAAACGCCTTAGAGAGATAAATACAAACAAATATACCCCAATAACAACAAGGGATATTTGTAAAGTGTTCGGGGTAAAAGAAACCACTTACCATTCTAGGGTTGCGTTAGGGTATGATTCATATACGGCCTTAACTATGAAAAATAAAAAACAATATACCGATAAAGATAGGGGATTAGGGCGTAAGGAATCAATAAGAAAATCACATGAGAAAAGGAAATCATGCCCGGGATTGCACCTCCAACATGTATATTCTGCTAGGGTAAGAATGGCGATGAAAGCTTACAATGCAACAAAATGTTACAAAACAGAAGATCTATTAGGTCTAGGCGTAAATGCGTTTAGGCAATATATGGAAAACCTCTTTACTGAAGGCATGACATTTGGAAATTACGGCCTTCACGGTTGGCATATAGACCACATAATCCCTTGTGCTTACTTTGACCTTACAGATCCAGAACAACAAAAGATGTGCTTCCACTATACCAACCTACAGCCTCTATGGGCAGAAGAGAATCTTAAGAAGGGGGCAAAGCTTGACTATGAGTGTTGAAATGGGAAAGGGTTATTGACGCTATTTGAATAAACTGGTATAACCCTAATTATGAAAGAACTAATAAAGATTAAGAACAAAGAATGTTTTATCGATTCAGAGGGGTTAGCGGATTTAGCAGAAATAGAGAGAAGGTCTATCACAAGGCTAATAAAAAACCATTATCCTGATCTTGAAGAGTTTGGGGTTATGGGATTTGAAATCACTAAACCTACCGAGCAAGGGGGGAGGCCAAAAACCCTCTATACCTTGAATGAACAACAAGCAACATTATTAACCACATTTATGAGAAATAGCCCAAAGGTTAAGGATTTCAAGAAAAAGCTAGTTAGAGAATTCTTCACCATGAGACAATATATTCTCAGTCAGGAAACAATAAGGCTTGCCGGGAAAGAGATCCGAAAATCTCTAACCGATGCCGTCAAAGACTCGGGGGAACAGGACAGGATGCACGGGCATGCTTATTCCACCTATACAAACTTTGCCTATTCCCTGACAGGGTTAAAAGAAAAGAAAAAGGAATATGGAACTAGGGAAGGATTCAGGGAGTATCTTTCACCTGAAGAATTAAAACGGGTTAAAATAGTGGAGGGCATGATTAAACCGTTGCTTGAAATGGAAAAGACCTATCAAGAGATAAAGGAAATCATGGTGCCGTTGTTTGAGAAAAAGGAGATATCATAATGGAAGGCGTATTTTTACTAAGTTTAGTTTTTAGTGGTTTAGTCGGGTTTAGTGCAAGCAAGAAAGGCCGTAGCGGTGGCGGTTGGTTCATCTTGTCTGTGCTGATATCGCCTATATTGTCGGGACTCTGTCTTCTTATCGCAGGAGAAAAGAAGGAGATATCCCAATAGCAATATCTAAAACAATAGAACCCCTCTTCGCCGAGGGGATTTTTTATGCTCAAATAATTATAGACTTTAACGGACAATAGCGGACATAATGCCCTTACTTATACATAAATATGGACAATAGTTGACAATAAAGACTATTTATGATATCTTACTCAATAAGACTAGAAAGGCGAGTACTTTTTAGGAGGAACACTATGGAACTAATTGAACAGATTAAATCAATCGCCAAAGATGGGGCAGACGTAACCGAGATTGAACAGGCACTTTCTAAGCTGAATCCTTTAAGCGGTTTAACCACTAAAGAAGAAGCATGGAATCTGGTAAAGAATAACCCACTATTGTTGAGCACCTATGACCAGAAACAGAACGAAAGAGCAAAGACCATAGAAGAGAATCTATGGAACGGGAAGTTTGCAGACGAGCTTAAGACCAGGGAAGAGAACCTGAGAAAAGAGCTAAACCCACAGGAGACTGAATCTGACAAGAAGCTCAGAGAGATGTCAAACAAGCTTGAGTCTATGGAAAGCGAAAAAGCAACATCAGAACTGAGATCACAACTGTCAGAGAAAGCAGAAGAGCTTGGGTATAGCATTGCTAAGGCCCAGGAATTAGTTGTTTATGGCGATAAAGCCATGGAAAAACTAGAATCTGATGCATCATGGTTTAATCAAGAATTGGAGACCCGTATTAGTTCAAAAATGAAAGAAAAATATCCAAGTGGACAGGCTCCAAGGAATAAACCACCTATGCCAGCCGACTTAGATAGTAAAATTATGGAAGCAAGAGCGGCAGGCAATACCCAGTTGGCAATGCGGTTGCAGCTCGCAAAACGACAGCAGACGTAATATATAAAACGGCTGCATAAAACAGGAGCAAATCTATGGCTAATGCCGCAGCCGGAACTTTATGGAATCTGCCTAATCTGGCAGGTCAGTTATTTACACCCTCAAAGGTAAGAACCCCCTTCCTTGATCGAATCGGATCAGCAGGAGACGTAAACTCTCCTGAATTCGCAATGAGCTCATCCTATGATATGGAAGCAGCCGCACAGCCCGCAATTACAGAAACAGACTCTTTGACTGCACCCACAGCGGTTTCTTACGTTAGGGCAAATGAAAAGAACGTTACCCAGATCTTCCAGAGAAAAGTATCTCTTTCCTATGCCAAACAGTCCGCGGCTGGGAGACTTCAAAGAATCGAAGTCAGCACAACCGGTTTGGCTTATGACGAGTTTGGAACTAATCCTGTTAATGACGAGCTTGCTTTTCAGATCCAGACCAACATGGATCAGATGAAAATGGACATGGAATATTCTTTCTTAAACGGAACTTACGCCCTTGCCACTGGTGCAGGTGTTGCCTTTAAGACAAGGGGAGTTGTCACAGGATCTACTACCAACACAGTAGCCGCTGGTGGTGTTAAGATAACCAAATTGATTATGGATTCTCTTTTCAAAGAGATGGCCGACAATGGTGCCTTTGATCAGGGCGGTAATTTTACTATCGCTTGTAACTCTTTTAACAAACAGCTTTTAACTTCTATTTATACTTATGTGCCTACTGACCGGAATATTGGTGGTTCTAATATCACCATGGTTGAAACTGACTTTGGTATTTTTGAGATTGCTTATATCCCAAGAATGCCTGCCGCCACTATCGGTGTATTTAACATGGATAAAATGGCAATAGCATTTCAACCTGTCCCAGGCAAGCCAGCCGATGAAAGCAGAGTGATCCTTGAGCCTCTAGCTAAGACCGGAGCCTCTGAGGATTGGCAGCTGTTTACTCAGGCTGGTATCGATTATGGTTCTTCTTACTTTCACGGGACTGTAACCGGTACAGCAACCGCATAAATAACCGCCCCAGTGCAAAAGCTGGGGCTTTATAGGAGTATTAAAATGGCAATAGCAAATATAAAGAATATGCCTGGAATACAACCTGAGTTGAGAGATTATCTTGATTTACAGGCTAAAGCCCTTGGTGGTGATATTGTTATGGTAATTACACCAACTACCACAGGATCGTCAGCAACAACGACCGCTTTCACCAGAACAGTCGAACTCTCTATTGAGACAGCAGCCGGTGAAGTCCATACTTGGCTTAATGATACATACGCAACGACTCTAACAATAGCGTCCGACACAGTCGGCACAGGAGCCGCCGCGATAGCATCTACCACCCTTACATTGATTGACGGAAAAGCCTCAGTAGTTATTTCAGCCACAGGGGTCTGGGCCGCCGATGACACCAATACCTTGACCGTTTCTAATATAACGGCTGGTGGGGTAACTGTAACCGCTGGAACGTCCGTGGACACTATTATCGCTTAATCAATCTCCCCTTAGTTGGGGAGTTTTTAGGAGGGGAAAATGACTTTTGAAGGAATCGGAATGGTATGGAACCCAAAGACAAAAAAAGTTCTATGCAATTTCAACAAAGGCGAATATTCTACAAATGACTTGTATGAAATAAATATACTCAAAGAATGTCCACAGGCGACATTGATAAGTGGCGATATGCCAGAAGAACCAGAAAAGAAGACAAACTCAGAAAAGAAGACAAAAAAACAACTAATTGAAGAAGCCAAGGCCCTCGGAATAACCGGTTCAGATAGGATGAAAGCTGCCGAAATAGAGGAAGCAATCAAGGCCGAATTATGAGCATCGAGAAGATAACCCAACTAATCGACCAAGGGCAAGATAGATGCAGGTAATTACATTGACAAAAGCAAAAGAATTACTCGGTATCACTGGTACAACCCAAGATGCGGCTATAACAGCAAAACTAGGGATAATAGATGCGAAAGTCAAACTAATCTCACAGAACAACTTTAATTATAAATTCGGTGGCGATACGACCTTAGATTCAAATATAATCAGCGTATATGCCCTTGCGGATAACTATAACGATAATTTCGTTTATAAATACGGTGATTGGTATAACAAACAAACTTCTGGAATCATGAACCCTTATATTTATAGCGATATCTCAGAAAACCTTTCTCCCGGACAACTTGTTTCAGGCGACGGCATCCCGGAAAGCTCTTATATAACCGAGATAACCAAGAATGGAACGACCCTGAACATAACCGGGCTAGATTATTATGTGACATACATAACGATAAGCGCCAACTGTACTGCAACAGAATCAGGCGTTATTATCACTGGCGGGATTTCAATCGGTTATCAGGATGTAATAGCAAAAGGGATTCAACACCTTATCAACCAGACTAACTCTAAAGTCTCAGATTCAACATGGACAAGCCGGTCAATCGGTGGTGCTTCTGTTGCCAGGAGTGCTAAGGATGTTGCACTAGAAAACAGATACGGCATGCCAGCTTGGTTTATTAAAGCATTGCCCCGTTATCAGAGAGGCTTCTAATGAGCATATTAGATTTCTTTGGTGATATGATGGTGGCAGGAACCCCGTACGGAGTAACCCTTGCGCCGGATTCAACCGGGAATTGGGTAGAAACCGAGACTGAGGGGACGGCAATCAATGGGGTATTCTGGGAGACAGCAGAGGTTCCCGCGTTTTATCAGAAAACTTGGATGATTAATGTGGATGCCGTATTCGCTGTAAAAGAAACTACTGGGATAACCGTAGGCGATTACATGACGGTGAATACTAAAAAATACACGATTAACACGATTCAAGATCCGGTGAATAATAACGTGACAGGGTTTGATAATATGTACTTGATCGGATTGGTGGCTAAGATATGAGCGGATATTTTACGACAGGAGACACCTCAGGATATAAAGACGGGTTAGGGATAGGTATTTTAAAGGTAGCAACAAAGATAAAAAACCAAGCCAATGCCCTTGCCCCGATAGGTTTAACAGGAGATTTAAGGCGAAGTATTGAGTCAGGTATGATAGATAAAGACACCGGGTATGTCGGGACAAGCTTAGAATATGCCGGTTATCAGGAATTTGGAACAAAGAAGATGGCAGCGCAACCTTATCTTAGACCTGCTGTTTATATTGCCCAAAACCCAGGTACTGGGAAAATGGTAGCCGATGCGCTTAATTTGGGCATGAGAAAAACCCTGCGAAACAAGAAAACGAGGAAAGTATGAACGGGAAAACAGCTATATATGAGGCTTTATTAGCCGATGTCGGGGTCTTAGCCCTTGTGTCCTCAGTAGGGATATATCCTTGTATAGCAAATGGTGTGATAGAACCAGATTGGGACGTTTCACTTTCTACGGTCCTGATTTACAGATTAAATCCTGTTGATTATACCATTGATGTTTTGCTTGCCGATTATACGGTAAATTGTAGAGCTGACACTGAGATTAAAGCTGAGGCCCTGGCGGGTGCCGTGGTTGAAGCCTTGAATAGAAAAGAAGTAGCCGGTTCAGGCCGGTATTATTGCCAATGGGGGTTTGTTATCCAGCCCGCCGATAATACGGATAATTTTAATTGCCCTGTAGAGGTGCGTATTAAATCAGAATTAGATTTAGCCTAAAGGAGTATAACCATGGGTGTACAAACAAGTAAAACAGATTTCAGCTATTCGGACGGGCTGAGTTTCGAAATATCGACCGATAGCGGGTCAACATGGCTTGACGTTGGAGTAATGGAGGACGGCGCGTCATTTACCTTCAATTATGATAAATCAGAATTAGAATCAGGGAACGCTGAAAATCCTGACCCTCTAGCCAAAAACCTTACACTTGCAATGGCTCCATCTCCCTTGTGGACGTGGGACACCGAGGCAATAGAGGCACTAGGGGCCGGGTTATTTACACGCACAGTAGTTGCCGCCGCCGAAGTCACCGGGGCTAGCCAAGCCGTCGCCTCTGGGAATTGGGCTTACGAAACAGGAATCCTAATAAAAAATCAAATGGGCGACGGAACAGCTCCTACTATAAATTCAGTTACCGGTAGTATTGACAGCACGTTGACGTTAGGCACGGATTATTATTTAGTTAATGGGTCTGGCGGATGGTCTATTGTAGTAACAGACAGTGTCGACGTAACAACGGAGGCGCAGACAATAACTATAGATTATGATTATACACCAGCGGCAAGCACTGTATTAACAGCCGGGACAACCTCAAAAGTCCTTTTGCCTTTTCAGTGCCGATTTACTCATTGGACAAATGATGTTTTGACCACTTACGATTACAGGCTGACAGCGTATCGGGTCTCCCCTGATTCTGGTGGGTTGGTATTTAACAAATTGGGCGCTAAGTCCTCTAATGATCTTGACACATGGACTATAGCAATGACAGCAGAACTTGACAGCGGTTTAGCAGACGGCTCACAACTTTTTAGGATTGAGCAGTCAGCATAAATATTTTTGTGGTCGGGAGTTTTTACCTCCTTCTCCCGGCCCTTTTGGAGGTAATAAGGTGGCAGAAATTAAATTAAATTACAAGGATGAAGAGTTTAACGATCTTGAAATAATCGTAGATATAACGTTTATCAGTCAAAGAATGGTAGGGATATATACCGATCTCATGACAACCATAGGCCGACTGTATGCGCTGGGCCAGGTTATCAAAAATGATATGCCAAACAGAGGATCGATAATAGTTGAAAATAAAGATGACCCCAAGGAAGCGAAGAAACAGCTTGCACAGCATAACGCCGAGATGAAAGAAATCAGAGACGAGTTTGACGGAATAAAACAGACGGAACTTTTCCAAGGGAAGATTGACCTAATCAAGTTGATCCTGAGAGCTAACCACTATAACGGCACCCTTTTGCTTGATAACGAGTTTTGGGATAGTTCGGTTGACCCTGCGGAGTTTAATGAGTTTCTATCAGCGTGCATATCAAAGACTAAAAAAAAAGAATAGGTGAAGAGGAACAAGAGCGAAAATTAAATTATGACCGTCTTTATCTATTATATAAAAGATATAACATTGTTGATAATAGGGAACAATGGCTTGATCTGGAAGTCGAGCATGTCACAGACGGGCTAATTATACTATCAACGGAACAGAATGTTTGGACAGAGAAACTGCGGGACTGGATCTTTCCATTGCGGAAAAAAGAAACCGGTTATCTTGAGCGAGTCTTGAGGGCAAAGGGGAAGTGGCATGAGGAAGGATAATGGCTAAGCAAGAACTCGGAGAACTATATTACAAAATAACTGCGGATACTAAGGGTTTAGACAAGGGGCTAAACACCTCAGACAAGAAAGTCGGGGGATTAGGAAAGTCCTTCTCAGGATTAGGAAGCCTCATAAAGGGCGGCTTCGCTGTTGCCGCTGTCGCTGGAATAGCTAAAGTATCAAAAGAGCTTATCGATGCAGCCTCAAAAGCAGAGGAAACAAATAATAAATTTAAGGTAACATTCAGGGGGATAGGAAACGAGGCTCGAGAAACAGCCGACTCTCTAGCGGATAGTTTTGGACTCTCTCAACAAGCGGCAGAGGATCTTCTGGCAAATACCGGAGACCTACTAACTGGGTTTGGATTTACTAAAGACGCAGCCCTAGGGTTGTCTGAACAAGTGAATACCCTTGCTGGTGATTTATCATCATTCCAAAATGTAGATATAAAAGTCGCCTCTGACGCTATAACAAAAGCATTATTAGGGGAGAGAGAAGCCCTTAAATCTCTTGGGATTGCAATAACAGAAGCAGACCTTAAAAGGCTCGCAGAAGATAAGGGGATTACAGGAGAACTTGACCGACAGACAAAAGCGGCCTTAACTTTTGAATTAGCACTCTCCCAATCGGGGAATGCTATAGGGGATTTCGCCCGGTCTGCCGACTCATACGCAAACAGGATGCGGGTGGCACAAGGGGCAACTGCTGATTTGGCCGCTGAATTAGGCCGCTTCCTTTTACCCGCTGCTAGTGCCTCTGTAGGTATTTTTGGACAATTAACGAGAGCTATAGCCGACTATGTCAAAGAAAGAAATGACGCGAAAGCAGCAGAAAAGGCAGGGGAAACGGGGATTGGAGACCTAAACGCAGCTTATGAATATCAACAGTCTCAATTAAAAATATTAAGAGAGGCGATTGAAGAGAATAATCGGCTTGGGACAGAAGGGGCGAAAATACAAAATGGCCTGCTTTCTCAGGAAAGAGAAGAAAGGCAAAAAATATTATTAAGACTTGCGTCACAGATAACGGCACAGGATAGACTAGCCAATGCACAGAAAAAGGCTAGGGACTCATTAATGGAACTTGCGGAAGAAGAGGCCGCACTCGCCCTTGAGAGGAAAAGAAGGGATGCTATTGCTATTGATGCCACAGCGGAACTAGCAAATAGGCAAATTGACGCACTCCCAACTAAAGAAAGAGAGATTGCCCTCCTACAACAACAGATTGATAAATGGGCAGAGCTTAGAGATATTCCTGGAGTTCAAGCCCTCTTAAATGATCTTGTAAAAGAGCAAACTGTTTTAATAGATGAACTTAATACAGTTATAGAAAATTCCACAGAACTAACCTATGAACAAACCCTAGCCCTACGAGAACAGGCAGCCATAGAAGAATCCCTTTGGCAACAAGCGATCCAGGCGGCAAAGGATAGGGCAGCCGCAGAAGGAGAAGCCGCTGATTCTATAATTGCAGACCAAAAAAGAATACAGCAAGCATACATCTCCGGGGCGGGAATAATCGGCGATTTCTACGGATCGATATCTCAGATACAAACAAATCTTGGCAATGCTGAATTGCAAAGACTCCAAGCTGAAATAGACGCTACGGAAGAGGGGACAGAAGCAAGGACAGCGGCTGAGGAGCGTTATGCCGCAAAGAAAAAACAGTTTGCCATTGAAGACGCAAACAGACAAAAAGGCCTTGCTATCTTTAGTGCCACAATAAGCACGGCACAAGCGATTATAGGATTTCTTGCGAATCCTGGAGGCTTCGCTGGGGTTGCCCTCTCCATTGCTGCGGGGATAGCTGGGGCCGCCCAGATAGCCGCCATATCATCACAACCACCACCAGCCTTTGAGCAGGGTGGTATAGTCCCTATTGTTCCGGGTGCTTCCCCCACAGGAGATAACCAGCTTATCGCCGTAAACGGTGGCGAGACCATAACTCCTGCCGGTCAAGGTGGGTCATTGCAGCTTTATATTATGCTTGACGGTGAGCAGATAGCAGAAAGTACAATAAACAATTATGTGAATAAACGGAGAATTACAATAATCCCGGAGGCTATAAGATGAAATTACTCTATAAAAACCTTTTACAATCGGCCTCATTATCAAGCCTTAATTCCGATGATTCGACTAATGTAAAAAATATACTTGACCGACTGCTCGAATTAAAATATCTATCAACACAACCGACAGACACCATAACTGGATCATGGGCTATGGACCAGACAATATCATGTATCGCCATAGGATACCATAACTTGACATCGGCAACCTATGCCCTGAAAAACTCAGGTGGGGCTACTGTCGGAAGCGGGTCTCTAGAAGTGGCTTATGATACAAATATGACTTATTTTGAGTCTGTCCCTTTTGTCCGGTCTATTGAGATAACTATTACATCCGTATTAGGGGCCTATGTGGGGGGGGTCTCTTGTGGCGTTCCCTTATCAATGGAATATCACAATGTAAACCCAAGGTTTGACTATATCCTGAATGACTCAGCCACATGGCTTATGGGCGGTCAAACATACGGGACGAGGACAAAACTAACAGAGGGGTGGAGCGCAACATTATCAACAATGGACAATACAATTAGGCAAGAGTTTCAAACCTTGTTGGCCCTGGTAGGCAATTGGTTCCCCTTATATGCCGATCTTTACAATGATAACCATAGCGAACAACGGCCAATATATGGTATAATGCAGGGGAACGGGCAATTCACACGAGAAAGCTTAACGAGACAATACAGCACTAACATTTTAGTACAGGAGGCTAGATAATGGCAATAAATATATTAACGGAACCAACTGATCCGCCTATCGCAGGAGATTTCACACTTGATCAGGCAATTCAACACGCCGCAGAGACCCCGCAACTTTCTATCCTGACAACGTGGGAAAGCACAGGGGCCGCGCCTGCCGCCAAGCAAGGGGCCTTTATCCGTCATGCTGCTAATACTTTCCAAGTGCAAGGGTCAGACGAGGCGATAAGTGGATCGGTAACAGCCGGGTTGAACTACATAATCGCCACAGAGACCGCAGGTGTAATCACTTTAGCATGGGCCACTACTTTAACAGGTTACTCCTATAACCCGGCGTATGGCGGTATTTATGACAGCTCAGGGAATCAGGCATTAAGAGACTTGTGTTATCTTGATGGGACGGATTATAATAGGGGGATGAGTTATGGCCAAGATTTTAATTCTTACCGATTAGCCAATGGAAATGTAAAACTTATTGAAATACTAGGCGGTGTTTCTATTGGTGGGGCTACGGATCTTAAAGGGGCACTTCTTTTGAGTGAGTCAACATCAGAGGGGTCAGAGGTTGTCGCCGGTGGGGGGGAGTGGATAATCCCACGGGGGCTTTACTCGATAACTACCAATTTCGCTAATATTGCAAGGTCACAGATTTATGTAAATGGGTTTTGGAGGTTAACGGAGACTATTGACAGTGGAACCTACGGTCGCCCAGGGGTACAAATCTATTCAGATGGGTCAAACAGTAAAATAAGGATTGACGGTGGCTCAGGGGTGACTATATATTGGAGAAAACATTAAATGATAGTAGCGAAGATCGTCAAGCCATTACCCTATGATCTATATTGGTCCCCTTACAATGATTGGCTATGGAAAACTATTGTATCAATAAGCTCAGACTATACTCCACCTGCGGAATATACAACGTTGGGATATGTCTTTGAAGGGTACAACACGGCAACAACTGAGATAGGGCAAGTTTTTGTTGATAATATACAATATACACAAACCTTCTCTATAGCCTCATGCACAGCAATAATACCATCGTGGTTTTTTGATATCCCTACACAAACGATCTATGTTCACCCTGTGCATTCTGTCAGGCTGGATTC
>Ga0306898_1000466_pt1 | contig 15768 bp, 16 predicted proteins | sample AntRauMFilla1564_FD_190424 | JGI IMG/M metagenome (GOLD analysis project Ga0306898, IMG submission 190424) | Saline lake microbial communities from Rauer Islands, Antarctica - Metagenome Filla 1 #564 (v2) (version 2) | ecosystem: Environmental > Aquatic > Non-marine Saline and Alkaline > Saline ...
TATTTAAGTCAGGATTGCTGATTAGTTCGTTTATTACATTGTAATGGTTGACCTTCCATACGATATTGCAAAATTCTCCGTCTATTGTCATCGAGTTAACTCCCTCCATAACTACTTTTCGCTTTGTGCCAAAAGCAGAATCTGATATTGCTATCTCTACTCTTTGAAAACCCAAAGGCAAGTCTCCAAAAGGGGTGCTTATAATTATCTGTTTTTCTTCCATAGTTATCCTGCTGATATTTTTATTGTACCTCCATCATTCCACAGCATCCCTTGTATCAAAGGATCGTTTGTTTGATTGTAAATCCCGGGTGTAATTATATTTCTAGCTCCTGTAATATTTAAAGCTATACCTTCATTAGAATTTAAAACGGTAAATATCATTCTTGTATTTAAAGTGGAATCAGACCCTTTAAAAGTTGATCCGTCTAAGGCCAAATTGACTGTTGGCGACCCTACCTTAAGGCTATGGGAGTGAATTACAACACCATTTCCCCCACTGGCATTTGAATAAATTTCAAATAGTTTAGCATCTAAACTATTATTTACGCTAAATACCGAATTTACCCCGTTGTTTCCTTTTCCTTTAAAAGTTGATCCGTCTAAGGCCAAATTGACTGTTGGCGACCCTACATTAAGGTTAGTTTGACGAAGGTTAAAAGCGCCTGCCAAATTTGAATTAATCTCAAATAAAACTACATCCGTAGCGCTTAAAATTCTAAATACATTCCCTACACCATTACTTCCGTTTCCTTTAAAGGTAAAACCTTGGTTTGCCAAATTAATAGTGGCACCGCCAAAGACGGAAGTCCGGTCGCTTGTTCGTAGTTGTCCGTATTGATTGATGGAAAAATGCTCAACAGTCGAATCGTGGTTTAAAAACTCGATATATTTTTTACCCGGGCCGCCTGCCTGATCTGAGTTTACTGCTAATTTTGAGTTAGGGTTTGCCTTAGTGGATCTCCCTATCTGAACCGAATCTATTCTATAAATAAACGCCGTGCCTTGTTCCCAAAGGCTTGAACCGCCTCCACCACCACCTACAGTCCCAGGCTGATATCTCGAATTCGCTACACTCCAAACCAAAGCCTGCCCATCCGTAGCGCCTTCTTGCTTGAGATCAAACGGTGAGAGCTGAGCCCATACGTTTGATTTCCTGACATAGGCTTTGCCATCGTTTGGCGATTCTTGTACGTAGGCATAGGAATTCAGGGCTGATACTGTGACGAAAGGATTGGCAGTTGCTGGACTTGTGCCTGCTTCTAAGGCGTCGTTTACATTTTTATTAACATGATACCTTTCACCCTCAATACCGCCCTGAATTCCCTCTAAATCATTGTGAATGCTAGTGCCTCCCCCAATCTCCCGATAGTCTGCAATCACACCAGTCGAAGTCCCCAGCTTTCGCCACTCTTTTAATCCATCAAAATAAGCATAATCTGGCAACTGATTGACTTGATCTGCAAGCATTAAGGCTTGAGATTCATAGCTCTTGCCCAATGGAGGTAAGCCAAAATATCTCCACTCGGTTCCATCATAAAGGGCTCCAAGTTTTTTAGAGCTTATTGAATGATAGCAGATTTGCCCCTCAAATGGATCTGGAGGCAAATTAAGCAAAGCCTGCAACCTGACGTTTAATAGCTCCTTTTGATGCAAATCTATTGGATCATAGAAATCATGTTTAGCCATCAGTTTAAAACGCCCCCACCGCTTTGAATCCCATCAAAATAAAACTCAATTACATTGTTATCGATCCATTCCCAATTAGGGTACTGTGGATTCCCGGTACTATCCTTAATTGCAAAGCATGGAAATTTACCCATGTTGTGTGTAATCTGCCAAGTTGCGGAGGCGACTGTAACCGTAAATTTTACAGATTTGTCACCAGAAATAACGGCTGGAGTAATCCCGACTATTGTACCATCTGCTTTCCTTCCAAGATATTCTACAAAATTCTCGTCATCTGTATCCGTGTCCGTCAGTATTATTTTTCCAATACTGACATCGTGAGTCGTAGAATCATTCTCGTCTTTTCGTAAATATCTAGCATCCAAAGCAGGCAAATCCACTGTGCCAGGATCTCCCTTTTCGCCTGTGATAACCTTCCATGCCTCTGCATCTAAATCCCAATCGTAATGAGCAAAAGTTGTAGCCGTTCCGACTAATGCCCACGCTCCGGCTTGAACATCAGCCGTGCTTGCAGAAAGTAGATTTGCTTCTGTTGTAAAATATCCAAAAAATAAAGCGGCTGGATCTATGGTAACAAGCTGGTCAAGTACCCATTTTTTGTTTACCAAATCTAAATCAGCAAAATCCGCTGTATGATCTACTAAATAAGAAAGGATATTTTCAGCCGAAATTTTCCCGCCATCCTGTTTTAAAATCCTCTCTACTATTAATCTTTTTGTTTTAGTCTGATTCATGTTAGAATATTTTTTGAATGTACGCTTTGACCATAAACGGAGGCATGTTGTTATGAGCCTGTCCCCCTCCACTTGCTTCTGTTGTAGACTCAACACCTCCAGAAAAGAAAGCACTACCTACGTTCCCTCTCTTATACACATTTCCTAAAGCAGATTGAAAATCATGGCTATGGTCTGGCATTTCTGCAACTGATAGGGTGTGCTCTTTCTCCCCCCCTATATTTCCATCTGCATTAATAGTGTTTTTAAAACCGAAAACAAACCTCTCGCCTAGATCTGGAGTTCCATTTGACCCGTTGCAAATCGCCCACCCGTAGTACTCTGTATCTTCCAATCCCACGCCTGTTATCAGATTAAAATCATCTGAAAGCACCCTGCCCCCGACACCGCCCCAAATCGCAATAACTCCCAAAGGAACATTGCCACTGGCAGGAACCCCCGTACCGGCTGGATTCTCGATTAAGTTTTTCCAAATCACTGATAAAAACGGTAATTCGCTCGTAAACCCCGACAAATAAAGGGTCGTTTCTGCTAAAAAAAGCTTGTTTATAATCAAAACCGCATCCACATCACTGATTAAAAACTCGGCAATTTCAGCACCGCCATTCGTGGTTCCAATTCTCAACGGCAAATCTGGACTGCCTGAATTCATTTCTAATCCTATTTTTTCCAATAGGCGATATTTGCCAAAGGTTCCAGCTAAAACTATCTGCGTTGACACGCCAAAGAAGTTATTTATTTTTTGCACAACCGTAAAATTTTCACCTGTTCCCCCTCCCCCTTCTGCTCTCTTCAATCTCTCAAGTAGACTGTTGTCCACTGTCATAATTTCAATTCGCAAACCAGAAAAAGCCTGTTCATTTCCTCTTGTAATCTCCCACTCTGCCCCCTCCACTTTGCTAATGTAGCCATCAAATGTTTCACTGTCAATGTTCACCACATCACAGGACATAATTCTATTCGCCTTATCAATAACCCAATCTGGTAACCCCTCCTCGTTTCCGATAAACATTGTGAAAGATCTCCAAGGCACTGAATTTAAAAGTCGTGAATTCTTAAGCTGATCATTGTAAATCACATCATCGCTTTTGGGCTCAAAATTAGCTACTAGCCCTTCAACTCTAAAATCAAATTCAAAGTCATTGTCAAAAACCACCGAAAAATTGTTCTCTGAATTACGGTATTTAAACAGAATAGTATTTTCCCATCCATCCGAAACTGACCAAGGTTCTGAAATTAAACTATTGCCATCGTATTGAATAACTGCGTAATAATATCCTGACTCCAGAAAGCCAATGTCTACTGTGTAAACTTTAAATGTCTGCCCTTCGATTCCTGTAACAAATTCAACTGGATCAATATCTTGTATCTCTTCGTTTGTCTCCAAATCGAATATTTTAAAAGTAAAGATCCAATCTGAAAGAATCTGCAATTTTGTATTGTCTCCAATGTTCCATTTTTGGAAGTAGCATTTTTTCTCTTGGTATCGATTAATCAAATCAATCATTAACTCTGTGTCGAACTTGTTCCCTGCACCTCCGGTGAATCGAATTGGGTTTAAAAGCGGTATATAGAAAGTCATAATATCAATTTAGTAAGGTCGGTATCTCTATGTAAATTTAAAGTAATCTCTCGGTCTGAATCCTTCGCCACATCTGTCGAAGCCTCTTTAATAAATCCCTTGAAAATATTTGAATTGTGCCTAAAAGTAAAATATCCATACATATTGTCAATGATAATTTTCCAAGCATTTAATGGCAGGGCGGTTTTGATTTTTACTTTATACGGCAAAATTAAAGCTTTATTCATAGCACTTACTGACTGGTCTTGCCTTTCTGAAACTATTCTGCCATCTATTTGACTGACTAGATCCGCATTTCTGTCGGCACTTCCAAAACTTAAAACATTTGATTCAAAACCTTTCAATCCAGACCTGAGCAAAGATCCGTTTCTAAGCATGTTTCTCTTTGGGCTCAATCGGACATTTATCGCATTTTCAGGATTTGCAATTCCGGTGACATAATCTAGGTCAGATCCTTTTTCAAGCTTGTGTATATCGTTTTCTACAACTCCAGACCCTTGCAAAATCCAAACATCATTGTCACTCTCTGAATCGATTCCTTTAAGGTTGTCAATAATAGTCAGCCTACGCAACACAGCAATCCCGTGCTGATCGGCTCGATATTGCGAGACAATATCCAACACCCTGTCGGTTTTGCTGTTACTAGAAGTCCAGCTTTGCCCTTGGTTGAACTCCTCTCTCCCTTGATCCTCTTCGTACTTTTGTTTTCTGTATCCAGCTTTTATTGCACTAAACATGAAATCATTGTCAATGCTAAGCTGAAATTCTTTGATGTCTCCAAGATCCAAGCACGGTATTTCCCTATAAAAAAACTCTTTTAACTCCAATCTTGGCAACGAATCAATACCAAAACCAACCCCCAAAACAGCATCCATGCTTTTGTAGAAATCTTGAAAACTCGTTTTTATAACTGGGCTGTCAAATTCTCTGATAGCATCTCCACACGTTAGAAACAAATTACTTGATGTCAATAAATCGCTTCTTGCTCCCTCATCATTTCCATTGTTCATTTTTCTTATTAATTCCAGAAAAAGCTCATTTGCTTTTATGCTTCTGGTTGTGCTTGGTTGAGTCAGGATCTCATTGCTTATCCTGACAGGCATGTATCTAACCTTAAAAGTACCAGCACTTTCTATTGTTTTCCTGATAGTTAAAAACAGCCTTTCTCCATCACTTAAAGAAACTGTCACTGAAAAAGGCATTCTTTTTATAAAAACAGATCTTGGCACTAAACTACTTGGATCTTCAAAAGATTCAACTACCATTTGTTGGTTGTAGTTAATTAAAGTTTCCCTTACAACCCCTAAATTATTTATCAGCTCTATCACTACTCTAGCATCTGATCTTCTATATTGTATAGTTCCTTCAAAAACGCCTGAAATTACAACCTCGGTATTAAAATTTGCTTTAACTATCCAGTTGCTTGATGTTGCGAAATTCGGATTATTCTCTTCTGCCGAAATTCTAGTCTCAACTCTTGCATTTATAAGCTCGTTTATCTCTACATCATTTGGTAATATTTTCCTTATCCCGTTAGGCAGAAAATCATAACTCTGTGGCAAAATTAAATTCTGAGCAATGTCAATCAAAGATATGCCAGGCACTTCAACAAGTACAGAATTCTCTTCTGTTAGCGGTATCTCATATTCCGCTTTGTCGTAAATCGCAATCATTTCAGCAATCCCTACATCTGTGCATCTCACTGTAACAATGTTTCCAGAGCTTGTGCCGGTATCCTGAAACTCTATAAGGTCAATCTCGCCATCATAAAGACTTCTATAAACCCAATTTGACCTATTAAGCTCCTCAATTTTAAACTGAATTTTTGCATTTATACCTTGATCTCCGTAGACCGCCAATCGAATTAAATAAGCCCCGTCCAGAACGAACTTCATTGGCACTGTAAAAGACCTGACTAAGCCAAAATAATTTCCAGACCTTTTAAAATTTAGAAACGTTTCTTCCCATCCTTCGACTGCATTAAGTAGAATGTATGGGACTGAATTAACTGTGAGTGTATATCTGAAATCTGCTGGTTGGATCATAATAATTTGCTATCGTATAAACTCGCCTTTTTTCCTTTCTCATGCATCATTGTGATTCCTTCTCTTGTGATATTTACTCCAGAACCTCTGCTCCTTCTCAATTCTTTTTTTAGAACTTCAGTAGATCTTCTTTGCTCAAATATCATTGCATCAAAAGTGTCTTTCTTTGACTCGACTAATTTTAAACTCTCCTTGTGAGGTATGATTTGAGTTCCTTTCTGCAAATAGGTTAGAGTCGCTTTGTCTGGAGTCATTTCCTCTGTTCCATCTGGGTTTATTCTCATTTCAGAACCTTGCTCCCCAACCCACGCAATGCCCTCTGGTGAATATTTTGTTCCCTTCGCAAATGCAGGTATTTGTTGAGCGACCACCTGAGCAATTTGGGCAGCACCTATTCCCGCAATAATTGGAATTAACGGCCCCGAAATTGGGAAAAATGGAGCCCCTGCCAACTGGACAATTATCGCCTGAGCCGTGCTTCGAATTATATTTGCAATCGCAAGAACTTTGTCAAATCGGGCTTGCTTAACCTTCAACTGTCTTTGTTTCTCTGCAATTTTTTCTGTCTCGATTTGCGCCCTCTTTTCGGCATTGCTTAACCTTAACTGCTTGTCCTCTTCATTCAAAACCGTGGCCTCAATCTGGGCAATTTCATCGTCTTTTCTAACCTGTACCCCCTCCTGCTCTTGAGCCAACTTCTGTTCTTCTTTTTCAAATCTTTGTTGAATCAAGGTTACTCCCAAATTGAAAAGCTCATTAGCCAACTGCCCCTGTAATTCCTTCAATTTCTTTTCCTGCTCCTCAATCCTTTTTAGATCTTCAATTGTCTTAGCCGTTGTCTCCTCGCTAAGCTTTTGCTTGATGTCCGCAATTTTCCTTTCCTCTTCCAATACAGAAATGCCTTTTAGCTTATTAGCTAGAATTATATCCTCAATGGATCTAATTTCTGCCTCCAGTGCTAGCTTTCCATAGGTGGAAATAATTGATAGTTTTTCCTCTTGGAATTCCTTTTCGCTAATTGATCCGGCATTAAAAGCATCATTCAAGGCGGTTAGTCTTTCTGCCTGTTCCTTTTTGATTCCTTCCATTTCAGATTTTACCCTTTCGGCTGAAACTTTTTCCTGAGCAATCAATTGATCCTGCAAGATCTTCATACCAATTCTAGAACCTTCAAGTTTTAAATTGGCAATTTCATTCTCTGCATCCTCTACTATTTTAATCCTTTCATTTTCTAAAAGCTCTTTGTTTGACAATTCAAAATCTCTTGCCAGTTCGATCGCCTTTTGCTCATTGGCTAAATACTGCTCTAGGTTGCTAATCCTGTCCTCAAGCCCCAGCTTTTCATCCTCCGCAACTGCCTTATTCCTGTCAATTGCCCGCTTTAATCTCGACTTTTCAAGATCAAAATCAGCCTTATCAATCCTTTTAATTGCCTCCTCTCTCTCTTTTTCATCTTTTTTTCTCTCTGTTTCTGCCTGTTTTCTAATCGATTCCTGCTCCTTGAGTAATTTCCTTCTTGCCTTTGCAGACTTTCCTTCAATCTCCGCAATTTCTATTTCCAGATCTCGCTCTTTTTGAAGGTCTGATTCCGTTGAAATAGTAAGGCCATTTTGTGCAACAGTTACCGCAAGCCTTTCCTTTTTGAGCTTAATCATATCTCTTTCGTTCCCGCTCTCGATTTCAAATGCCTTTTCACTTGCCTCAAGTCTTTCTTTAAAGCTCTTGGTATCGTCATTAGCAACCTCTCTCAACTTTTCAAACTCGGCTTTATTTTGCGCCACTGTAACACCTAACCTAGCCTCTGCCTTGTCTAGATCCTGAATGATTCCTTTTAATCTTGATGCCTCGACTCCCGCTTTAAAAGCATTTGCTCCTAGCTCGATTATGTTAACAGGATCAATATTTGAAACTGCTTCTTGTACTCCATTAAAGCCCTGCTTTATTGTCTCAAAATCAAAGGTTGCAATTCCTAATAAAACCCTTCCCAATCCTTCCAACATTGGTATAATGTTATCAAATATTTGCTGTCCCAAAACAGTAAACCCATCGAGTAGAACTGCTAGAAAAGTTGTCAACCCTTCTGTTGCCCTGCCTAGAAATTCCATGCCTTGTTGTGTCCTTGTAAGAAAACCAATCAGCGAAGCTATCACAATGACAATCGCACCAATTCCGAGACTAAACAAAAGGGTTTTAAATGAGGCTGTACTAACTGTTGATGCCTTAACTGAAAGATCATAAAGACCTGTAACCTGTCGAAGTAAGGCCATTTCTCGACTAAAAAAACCTGTTTTATTCAAGGCATCCTGAGCTTGATTTGAATAATCTCCAACCGTTCTATTGTATACGCCTTGGGTTGCATCTGTTTTTTTTAATGCTTCATCATACTTTTGTATGCTTGCCAATAACACCCCTCCAACCTCTACATTTCTGCGCTCTTCATCACTGAGTTTCTTGTAGGTTCCTCTTAATCTGTCAAGCCTAATTGCCTGTTGCTCCAATGACCCTGTGGCTAGTTGGCCCTCTTTGGTTGACCTTCTAAGCTCCAATGCAGAGGCGGTAATTGCCTGCCTTAGTTCATTCTCTCTGGAGGCTAATGCCACTTTTGTTTTTGCTTGCTGTCCATTAACCGAACTGGAACTGGTAGTCTGTCTATCAAGCGCTTTCTGCTCCTCTCTTACGGATTGTAACTCTACTTTTAACCTCAGATTAGCCCTTACTTGCTGGTCTATACTTCCGGCCAAACTATTCAGCAATTTGCTCTCGTCCTGAAACGCTAATAATTTAGCCTTGCTTACTTGAATAGCCTCCTGTTCGGCCTTGTTCGCCTCCCCTCTCTGAATCCTAACCCTGCCTAAAGTCTCCTCTAATTTTACAAAGCTTTTTTCGCTGACTTTTACAGTATCATTTAGCTCCTTTATCGAACTGCTTTTTCCGATTGAATTATTGACGCTCGCCACACTGGTAGCCAAGACCCCAAAAGCACTTTGGGCTAACCCTAATTTTTGCAGTAATGCATCTAACTGTTGGAACGCCTGTGGACTTATTATCTCGTCAATCTTTTCGCTATTAGCCATTACTTCTTTGGTTTATTATCTCTCTTATAATTTTTCAACATTTGCACAAACTCGCTTACGGTTATCTTATTCCTGTCCAGTCTATAACCTTGATACTTTCCCAACTGAACCAACAAGCTGTCGAAATCGGCCTCCGTTACCCCTCCCTTTGCCTTGTCTCGAAACTTCTGTTCCATTCCTTTAATGGTATCGGTCATTTTCTTGACGTCTTTTGCCACTTTTTCCAGATCTGAATAATATTTTTCCCTCTCCAAGTGGTTAAAATCATGCCTATAACCTAGCATTCTTAACACCTCAACTAATTTATGGTTGTTTTTCATCTTCAAAACTTCCAAAGTAGATCCTGCTAATCTTGCTTTTGCCCTTAATAAGGCCACATCTTTTAACTGATTTAGCAAAATAGCATAGCCCTCCGAGTTAGAACCTTTTAAATACTCGTCAAATATTGAATTGTATGCATCCTCTAGGGTTGATATGGTTACGATTCCTGCCCTCTTAAGCTTCTTTATGTCTCCTAACACCACAACCCGAATAAAAACAGATAGGGGACACTCTGTGGCTGTTTTATAATAGGTTCCTAAAATCATGTCATTTGTATTTTTGTGATTCCTTCAATATAATTTCTAAGAGCCTGAAAAAATAACCCTCTCGAATAGATCGCTTTGCTTTCATCTGACAAACCAAATATCGCCTTTCCGTATTTGCTCTCTAGATCATCGCTCTTTGAATCTGTCGAACCAATTATAAAACTGCCATCTTCAATCGAGACATAAAACCCACCGTAAAAATCTCCTGTTAAATACAAATCCACTAACCCCCCTAATGCAGGGTTCAATTCCTTTTTTAAATTCTCGTAGAACTCCATCGAATAACCCCCAAGATTATTTCCCAAACTGTCCAGACTGGATTTGTACAATTGTGCTTGGTTTAGTAATATGATTTCATCACTTGTCAACTCAATTATAACCGGCACCTGCTCCCTTAAATTAATCATTCCAAATCTTCGATATGCTTCTGCAATAGTCATAACCAAAAGTAAGCACCAGATTTCAAAAAGTCCAGACATAAAAAAACCTCTCCAAACTGGAAAGGTATTTCGGTTTTATAAACCCAGATAACTATCTTATTTTTTTGATTTAGTATTTAAACGAATTCATCTCTGATACTTTTTTTCCAAACCGGTCTTTAACCAATCGGTCGATATAGCTTTTTTTTCCCCACTTGCTAAAAAAAGATGACTCATCCGCTACTGCAAATCTTCTCCGAGCGTCAATGCGATATTGACCATTTCCGTTCATTATTTTAGTGATGATCCAGCTGTCTGATTCTAACACTGATTTGATTGATACTTTCATGATTTTTTTGATTTGATTAACTGATTGAAACTAGGCAGGAACTCTCCTGCCCTTTATTTTATGGTTGAACTTCTAGATCCTTGATCTTGCAACCATAAAAATCGGCTACCAATCTTCCTGCTTCTCTTAATGTCCCACTAGCTCCATGTATTTCTGAGCTCTTATCCTTACTGTTTAGGAACAGCCACATCCCTCTAACTGTCTTGCTTGGATTCTTACCGTGTGTTCTGTAATACTTCTGAGTTTCCATTTCGATTTTGTTTTTGATTAACTGATTGAACAAATATATACTATTTAAGTATATGGAAAAAGCATTAATGAAACTTTTTTTGTATATAAGTTAATTTTGTTAAATCTTTTGCCTATGCCATTTTCTTGTTGAAAACATACCAATACTTAGCCAATACGTTTGCTGTTTGCTAGGCCTCTGTTTTAACGAAAAAAACCGCTCTAATCTAAAGCGGTCTTATCCAAAACAATTAACCCAACTTATGGCAATAATACCTTAATGATAACCTCCGTTCATTTGTCCGTAAAGATATTGTAAACCGTTACAATTGAAAGGACGCACCAAATCACAAAGCTTGACCAAGTCCATTTGTAAAGGCTCCACTCAAGATTTAGCAGCGCAAATACTAGAAACAGGATTCCAATTGCAATTAGGCATCTGGTCACATCGAGCAAAAATCTTTTTATTTCAAATTTCATGGTAGATATTTTTGAGGGTTTTTATCAAAAGTGCTTTTCTTGATGTTTAATTTAATTGAGCCCTCTATTGGCTCTCCTTTGTACACAACAAGAAAAGTGTTTCTTACTATTCCTGTTTTAAATCCCTGCTTTTTTAAGCCTCCTGCAACTCTCCAAGCATCATTCCTTTCTCCACTCATGTCGAATCCTTCCACTATTAAAACGCCATTGTCCATAAGCATATCGTAAAATCCTTTTACTCTATCCTCTAAATTGTCCATGTTCCATTCTCTTAGCAGGATAACCGCATAAGCTCCTTTCTTTTCTACTGCCCAAAGAAGTAAAAAATCTTCAATCGAAACTTGCCAAACGTAATTCGCAAACAATGCAGGAAATTGATCTGTCCTTATTGAATCAAAAACAATCTCGGTATTTCCTTTGACCATACGGCAAATTTTGCCGTCTCCTCCGACTTCCAGATAGTCCTTTCTATCCCACGCCCTCAATGTCGTGTTTATGAAATTCCAGATCCTCCAATAGTTCTTTTTCATAGTTTTTTGATTAACCGATTTTCAAAATATAAAGTTGATTTTTTTAGCCTTTTCTTGTCAAGTTTTGACCTCACTTTTGTGAACATCAACACTGCATCCTCCTCTGTTATCGCATACCCTTGGCCATTGTCCAAATGTCCGTCAGTCTTTTCAAATATGATCCTGTAATTATAAACAGGCTTATGATTTCTTGTTGCCATTCTCAAATATAAAAAATATGTAGACACAAAAAAAGGGCTTCTTTTCAAAAGCCCTTTGAATTATTAACTATACTTTCTTAAGCAATAGTGACCTTGGTTCGAATTGATTCGTAACCACTGACTCCAGCCGTGTCCAACGCCTCAGGATCTACCAACTCAACAAAGTAACTCTTTGCAGCACTTGAAACGGTAACAGCAAATGCCTGCAAAGTGCTATTTGCGGTAACGGCTGATACTGTCAAAACCAAACCATCAACGTCGGTAGCCTTCCATAGCGCCGGATCAGCTAAAAGAACGCTGAACTCTTCGAAAAGGTTTTTTCTGTCACAACCAGACAACACCCGCACGTTTGTAATTGGCGCACCTGCTGGATCAAGAACCACAAGCGAAAGATTTTGCAGTCCTTTAAAAGAACTCATAACCAATCCCATAGCCGACAAGTCCACAAAAGCAACATCGTCATTTGCTGGTTTCGCTTTAAACGATAGTCGGATATTGTACACCGTACTTGCACTTCCATCATTCACTTTCCAAGGCGAAGCATAATACATCGTTAATGGAATTGATTGCATCGTTTCCCCTACTGTTGTTCCGAACAAAACGCCATCCGCATCAACAAAGAAGATTGCTTTTTTTGTGTTGTTAAACTTTCTTAGCGACTTGAGCAGGCATAATCCGCCATCAACAAAGCGAAGAGTCCAATCGTATTCGCCCTCTCTACTAACGGCCTTTCCACCGTACCCGAAGCTCTCAATTGTTGGATCTTCGCTATTATCCGTGATGGCCACAAAGTCATTGACTGGATACCATCTTTGTGAGGCATCAGCCTCGTTTATTTTTGTTTGCAGGTAGGCCCCAAAGTCCGTTAAATCAGCTTCGAGAACAGTCGCACCAATTGGCACGATAAATATTGCAACCACATTTTTAGGATCTAATGTACAGTCCCCAAAGCCCGTGTTTGCACCACCTGCCAAACAGATTATTTTGTTCAGCATGTTTTTATGATTTTAAGTTTTAAATTTTTTATTTCGATCACATCGAGAAAATCGTTAAAGATGTTCCCCTCGTTTCCGTACAGTCCAGATCTCCCCCAATACAGCCTATCCCATTTTTGTCTTGGCAACTTATCAACAGAATACACCTGAATCGATTTATCTGCCACTACCTGCTTTAGAAATTCTTCGTAGATAGGGTACAGAAACGGCTTGAAATTATACTCATACCTCTCGCTCGCAATGTACTCTCTCTTTGTTCCCTTGGCAATAATGAAATGTAACGTAACCTCCGATTCAATCCCGACATTGGTTGATATTGAATCTTCTGGGAAATCTTGAAAAAGAGCAATCAGCGGGTACTTGTTAAACCTAGCCGACTGCCCTTTATCCTTTTGCTTCAATCTGTTGATTATCTCCAAGGGATGTCCGTGCATGTATTGAACAGCACCGGCACTGGATAATATATCTGGTCTTTTTTCCATCAAGACTAAATTTACCCTTTCCACAACCTCCCTAAAAATATCAACTACTGGCTTCATAAATTAAACGAATTAATGACACTGAAATTTTGACCTGCTCTCTGTGGATAGTTTCTCATTAACAGATCCAACGGCTCCAGCATTTCAATCATATCGTTCCAAGCTTTTACGCATCGATCATCTGGACTAGCCATGACTGCATTTTCTGCTTTTCCGAACACCTCCCCGACTCCCTGTTGAGACGTGATCATGTCCTGCGCAAAATAATAGAAAACATAATTTGCAATCGGACTGATTTTATCACTGTTTTTTAACCCTATCCAATCATAGCTTCTATCAGCAAAATTAAATAAAGCGCCATTCAAGATCTTGGCTATCTCAGGATCAGTGGGGCTTGAATTCTCTGTGTTGATTTCATTCATCAACTCAATGCCAAAGTAGTTCAGTAAGAATCTTTTTTCATACTTCTTAATAAAGAAGTTTACATTCTCCTGCACCTCTGGTTGTCCTAACTGAGCGATGTTGATTTCTCCAAAGAAATATCCCGTGTCAATAATCATTTATTTCGATTTGTTAGCCTTTTCCTGAGCTACAATTGCGGTGTTTCTCTTTTCTACCGCCTTTGCAATCAATGATTCCATAACCTCCTTTGCAGGCTTCATGGTCATTTTTGCTCCTGACTTCTTTAGCTTCTCTGCAACCTTGATATTCATTGCATGAGTGCCTTTCTTATGGTATTGCGTATCCTCTGCGAGTTCTACAATTACCACCTGTTCAATTTTTCCGGCCATCTTTTTTTATGGTTAAATTTCAAATTTATTTTATGCTACCGGCTTTGTAATTGCCGTCAGGATATTTGCAATTGTGTCATACATCACACCATTTACTTTGTGACTTGGAATATATGAAAGCACCTCTTGGTATCCTCTGTAAGACGTTCTGTCTCTTCGAAAATCATCTTCGTTCAAGCCTCTCTCGAAAACAACATCGCCATAATTTCTGATCTTGAAACCGACATCTGCGCTTGTGAAAAGCATGTGAGTGCTAGGTATATCTTCTGCATCTGAAGGTACAACCTCGATTCCTGCAATAAACAAAGTGCCTAGTGCACTGACATAAACCAGATTGTTGTTTTTGTACTTGTCGTCTGAATCCTTAAGAATATGCATAGCATAAAATATATCTTCCGAAACAAAAACCTTTTGTGGTTGCTCTTTCAGACTACCCATATATGCAGCACCCGCTACGATTGCATCGATCAAATTAGGTTCTGAAATATTTTCGTCAAACGCAGGAGTCGGTGCGTATGTGATTGCATTGGTTTTTAATCCTAAAGGAGCATCTGCATCAACTGCTGGATTGTTGTTTAACAAACCATCATTGTAAGTCTCTCTCATTTCCTGTAGGAAATCTTCCCTAATCCACATCTCCATGCTTGCTACGTCTCTCAAAAGCTTGTCCTCAACCGTTCCGAAAATAGCAAGCTTCTTAGCCTCAACTTTTCCGGTTCCAACTCTGAAAGATCTTTTTGGCTTTGCCCCCCCAGAAACAATCCAATCTGCTCCGCCTGGATCTCCAGCAACTGGGTTTGCATCTCCAACCTCGATTTTTTCCATGTACAAAAGCTCTGGAACACCAATAGAGCTAATCGTAAAGTTGTCCAGAATAAGATTTCGCTTTCTTTTTCTCTCGTACAACTCTGAGTCAATCTCTCTGCCTGTAAATGCACTTTGATCGGTTCCAGCAATACCGGTAAAGAAAGTAGCCATTCCAAAAACTTCTGGAGCCTTAATTCTTATTTCAGCCTCTTGTCTGGTCTTACTTGTGCCGTTAAAGGTCGCTGAAATAAAAGCCTCAATGTCTTTCGCTGTAACAAAATCATTCTTTTTTCCAGAATTACCGCCCTCTTTGGACTTATTCTGCTCCTCTCTGAGCTCAATAATCTGCTCACGATACTTCAAAAGAGTCTGGTTGATTCCCAAAATCTCCTTGTCAACATCTTTTTCGCTCATAGTATTGATCGTCTCTTCCAAACTATCAATCTTGGCGGTTAGGTCGCTCAAACCTTTCTGCTCTTTTACCTCTACCAACTCCTGCTTAAAGCCTTCAATTTGGTCTTTTAGCAGGGCTAAGGCTTTTAATTCATCTTCATTCATTTTAATTTTTTTGTTAAAGTGATTAATTCATTCAGTAGATCTAATCTTTTTTGAGTGGATTTCTCCGGCTCTCTTTCCGAGGTGACATAGTTGCCGGCTTCGAATAATGTGGGCGTGGCGCTGTTAGATCCTTCCATAACCATGCTACCTTCTTTGTAGATTTTTGCTTCTTTTACAGCCCAAAAATAGCCGTTTTTAATTACTTCATTCTTATTTGCAAT
>Ga0306898_1000467_pt1 | contig 15766 bp, 14 predicted proteins | sample AntRauMFilla1564_FD_190424 | JGI IMG/M metagenome (GOLD analysis project Ga0306898, IMG submission 190424) | Saline lake microbial communities from Rauer Islands, Antarctica - Metagenome Filla 1 #564 (v2) (version 2) | ecosystem: Environmental > Aquatic > Non-marine Saline and Alkaline > Saline ...
GTTGCGAATTGATAATCGTATATCACCTGTAGCGGCGCGATAAAAGCCAGTGTTTGTTTCATTCGTAAACGACATAGAGGGTATGGTCATTGAACCGTCTATATTACGTAGTGGGGCTGCCATACCACCTTTACCGAAGCGATCTAATGAGTTAGTAATCTCAGAAGCAAGGTCGCTCATGGTATCATTTGCCCAAGAACTTTCTATGGTATTACCTGTTATGACAGGATTACCAGTAGGTAAGGTGTAATTTCCGTTCGCGTCTCTACTCATTATCTTCATCCTCTGCAACTGATTGCGATACTGCGTTTATATACCGTTTAGTATAGTCTGCTAACGCAGCTTCGGTCGTTATTTTTTCCTTGACCATGCCATCCAAAAACTTCTTAGGGTTTGTGATCATGTTTTCTATGCCTGCCATTACTTTAGCATCTTGTCTTACGCCTTGGCGTAGCTGATTTCCTAATATTCTGCGTATAGCGCCTGTGACTATCAACTCGTTTCCTACTGGTACAACTCCTACCGTTGCAACCGCACCACCACTAGCCGCTATATCAATCAAAGTGCTTTCTGCGTTATTAATTTTCTGCGCACCGGCTGCTTTGCTAAGTCCTGTGACGTTTACACGCTCTAGTATTTTTTCAATTTCCAATACTTCTTCTTTTGTCAGTATGCCAGAGGAAATCAAATTGCGCTTGTTTACTTGAAAATCAGCTACTTTTCCAGTAGTAACTACCCCTTGTTTATCCGTTATACTGGCTGCAAATCTATCTTTAACCGCAGCACGTAAGGCATCAGTGCCGCCTTCTACGCGCCCCATCTGCCGACTTAGTTTTTCTAAGTCTGCTGACTCACTTTTTAAAGCTTTATCAAGGAACGCTTTTGGTGATTCACGCAGCTTACTAAGCTGTAAGTTACCTACTGAATTAGATAACCCTACTGCCTTTTTATCTGCTTTTTTTTGCGCACCGCTTAACGCCTTGGTTAGTACAGTTTGCGATTTAGCATCTGCGGCAGTAGCACTATCAATACCTTTTTGTGCGCTTACCAATTCATCTTGCGTACTTTTCACAGCGTTTAAACGCTGCTTTAATTCAGGGAAACTGTCTAGTAATTCATCATAGTTATTAAGAAAAGTCTGATCCACACCGCTCTTATTTGCAATAGACGTTATGTAGTCCTCTGCTCTAGCAACAATGTTAGGGTCGTCAGATTGGCGTATTAGCGCACCTACTTCTGCACCGGCTTCGTTTGTGCCTACCGCCCTTTGCCCGAAAGTTCTAGGCTCGTTTAACCCTCTTGCTTCACCTATTCTAGTAGGTGAAAAGCGGTTAAACTTCTCTTTGGTAGCTGCTAACGCGGCGGTGTAGTCCTCACCGCTACCTAGCTTCATAATGGAATTTTCTAGCGAATCACCTACTTTGGCTAGTATTCTGTTTGCGTTGTCGAAGTCGTCTGCTTTTCTGGCGTTTCGGTTAATTGCTTTGATTTGACTAACTACTGTTTGCACTTCATCAGGTGAAACGGTTTCACCAAAGCCGTCTATTAAGTTTAGCTGAGAGCTAAATTTCTGCTTTAATATACCTGCTTCTACCGAGTTTAACTTGTCTAAATCTGCCTTTAGCATGGCGTTTACATCAGCCGTTTCAAGTTTCTTACCCCCTGAAAACTTATCCCAAGCCGGTTTTAATACGTCCGTATCAAAAGCTTGTTCGCTGCGCGTATAGGCTTCGGAAAACTCTGCACTTGCTTGGGATGGTTTTACTGGACTAGCAACGCCGTCAAGCGCCGCCGACGCTTCATTGCGCGCACTGGCTAAGTTTGCTTGCGCTTTAGGTAGTACACTAGCAAACTCAGGTTGCGCGGCTATTTGGGTTGCTTCGCTATCAAACTGTTTAGCTACTGCGCCGCGCCCTTGTTGATTTAACTGCATTTCACGCTGCGCTGCCATTGGCGTAAGCCTATCACCATCGCCAGTACCGAATACCTTAGTAGCTTCATCAATTATTTGTTCATTACGTTCGCCGCGTACACCTTGAACAGCCCAAGATGCGTTACTACCTTTTGAAACCATTTCTGATTCTATGTTGAAAATACCTCTGTCTTTGGTCAAGTCTGCCAAAGTACCTTTTTCACCATTATCTACGGCGCGCTGCAAGTTATACATAGCACCATCAAAGTTTTCTGAGTGTTGACGGATAAAATCTACTGTTTTAGCATCTACTTTTTCACCTGAGAAAAATTTAAAGCTAGGTTTTTTACCGCCTGCGAGTAAGCCAGTTATACCGCCAATTACTTCACCGGTATCGCCGCCTATTGCTTCTCCAATTGCGGCAGTACCACCCATTACAAATTCAGGTACTCTGGAAGCTTTGCTGACTAAACCGCCCGCGCCCCATTCAAGAGCAGTTCGCCCCGCATCTACGAGCGCGCTTTCACCTTCTGGTATTGCTCTGGCTGTGCCGCGCTGTTTTAACGTCCTTAAAAGCCTACTCTCACTTGGTACAGGCGCTAAGTAACCTTCCGCACCTGATCCAGTAAGACTCCTTAACCCTTCAACCCCTAAGTTAAAAATGTTACTTGGCGCATCTATTGTATCAAACACGGCTTGGTTAACGCCGCCCGCTAATGTGCCTGCAACGTCTACGGCTCTCTTTAAGCCACTACCTAATGCCCGCCCATCGCTTACCCCACGCTCTGCGCGGATAGCATCTGCTAGTCTTTTAGCATCTTCGACATTACCTGCGGCATCTGCTTTAATAAGTGCGGCTTCTAATGCCGCCATTCTGCTCACTAGTACTTCTCCAAGAGGTCGTCTACGCTTTTTGATTGCGCTGCATCAGCATCTAAGCTAGTCTGAGGTAATTTAAACATTCCTTTAGCTTTGTTAGCTGCTATATTTTTATCCATTTCTGCGAGTACCCTTTTTACTTGCGCTTCATAGGCTGCGGCTAGTTCAGGTTTTGACCCTTCTTTTATTCTAGCAAGAATTAGCGGAGCATGTCTGTTTGCGTACCAATCACGCCATACTTGGGGTTCTTTTTCTGTACTAGGCACAGTATCAAATGCGATTTCTAAATCTCTGTCGGTTAGGTTTACACCCAGTTTAGAAAATAGAGGTTCGGCGGCTACTGCGGTTATAGACTTATAATCAGTCTGTGCAGATTGAACATCAGGGAGAAAACCAAATCTGGCAAGTTGTTTTACAACGTCAAAAGGCGGGCCGGTTGCGGCTTGTATTAGCGGGCTAGAAAGCGCATTACCTATAAAATCAATTTCTAATATTAGATCTCTTTCGGAATCTTTCTTTTCTTGCTCACGTTTTTGTTGAGTAGACCCTTGCTTGCTATCAGTGTTATCACCAAGTTTGTAAGGTACTAAACCAGCTACCATTTCTGGCGATACTGGTTCACCATTTTGGTCAAAATATTCTCCTGTGCTTTTTCGCTCTAGGTTGAGTACCGCGCCTTCTTGGGTAGGATGCCAAAACACTTCTTTTGTACGCTCTGCCCCTTTTGCATCTGCCAATAACTTAGCTTCGTTCTGCTTTTCTGCCCGCAGTCGATTTTCTTCTGCTAATGTTCTTTTAAACATTGTAGCGTCTTTGTCTGAAGCAAGTTTGTTCTTGCGTTGTTCTTCGGCTAACGCCCTGTTTAAACCACCTCTTGTCTGCGCGGTGTTCATTACGCTTTCACGCTGTGATTTTCCAAACTGCGCTAATGGGTTGATAGTAGACAAGCTGAGAAAATTAGCGTCGTTTAACTGCCCGCGTAGTGCCGCAGCTTGCGCTAAAGCTTCTTCTTCGTCAGGTAATCTTTGTGCGCCAGTTAATGCGCTAATTTCATCATATATTGACATTAGCTACCTCTGAGCATCGCTTGTTGAATACCGCCAATCCCCTGCTCCATATCTTGACTGAGCATTTCGCGTTCATCACGTATACGTTTAGCGTCTTTACCGCCTTTGTACATACCGATACCGCGAGCAATACCTTCTAAGCCGCCACCACCTACTAACACACCGTTTACCACTTGCCCATCTACAGGCGGTGCATCACGCAGCATGTTTGCCGACTCCATTTGCTCGGATAAACCGTCGCGTCTACCGCCGTAGTCCTGAGCCAGTAGCGCCATATATTGACTACGTTCGGGTTCTTCTAGGGTTTTAATGTACGCCATTATCTGCCCCATATCCATACCGCCTGCCGTACCTGCGCCAGTAGGCATAGCTTGACCGCCCATAGCTGCTTGACCGCCCATAGCTGCTTGACCGCCCATAGCTGCTTGTTGTGGTGTAGCTGCTTGTTGCGGTGTAGCTGCTTGCTGTGGCATTTGTGAACCGTAGTTTTGCGCCATGTTATTCTCCTAAAATTTTATGGTAGTTTACTTTCATAAACCCTGTGTTATCTATTATGATAGCAGAAGGCATTACTTTAGCTACCTCTTGAGCAATGACGCCAAATCCTTTTTTACCACGTTTAAACGCTTCTGGCATTAACTCATTCCAAGTCCAAGTATATAAGTTAAATCCGTTTCGCTCACCTACTTTAGCTATGTCAGTTTTAAGACGTTCATCGCTAAACATACCTGCGATATTGCCTGCGCCGTTTATGGCGTTACCAATAGCTGCGTTGCGGATATTAGCGGCGTCAACACTAGCACCGTATTGATTCCTACCTGCACCACTATAGTCTACGCCGCCTGCGTTACCTGCTGTATTGTACCCTGCAAATTGCGGGGATTGTACTTGTGAGCCTGATAGTAGCGCGTTTAACTCGTTTAAAGACTGATTGCGGCGCGCTGTTTCTTCGGCTATTTGCTGCTGACGCGCTTGGTTTTGGAACTGCGAAGCGCCCATTTGCTGATTAAACATTTGCTGATCGCCTTGCAACATTAACTGTTGATCGCGTATTGATAGATTTTGGTCTGCGGCTGCTCTGGTTTGTATCAACTCTTGACGTTGCATATCAGTACCTAATCGCGTTATCTCGTCTTTTGACATACCCATCTGCTCACCAAACTGCTGCGCGCGACCTTCTAAATCTATGCCTATACGCGTAATTTCATCTTTCGACAAGCCCATTTTTTCACCGAATGCTGCTGCCCTAGCCTGCAAGTCCATCCCCATACGGCTCATTTCGTCTTGGCTCATACCCATTTGCTGTCCAAAGGCTTGGTCTTGCGCTTGCATATCTTGCGCACTGCGCGCAAGGTCGTCTTGGCTCATACCTTGAGTCTGACTAAATGCTTGCTGCTCTGCGCTCTGGTCTACTCCAAAGTTGTCGCGTCTGTTTCGCGCGTCTGACTCTTGCTCACCAAACATTTGCGACCTACGTTGGGAGTCCATACCAAAGTTACGCTCTGCTTCTGCGCCTGCGTTGTTAACTGCGTTAAAACTAGCCTGCTGATACGCGTCAGTTTTTTCACGACCAAAGTTATCCATAGCAGAATCATACGCTGCATCACCTTCACTCAAGCCACGGTTGCGTAAATCAATTTGTAGCTGCTTTTCGTCATTCTCAAACTTAGGGTCTAGCCGTGAGGTAAACTTACCGTACATCGAATCTTCGGCTCTTTGCCTACCTTGTTGCGCACTAGCTAATTGATTGGGGTCAGCTTGCAGATTTCTGCCGTTAAACTGGTTCTGGCTACCAAAGCCGGTAGCGTTAAAACGCGATGCGTTTTGTGCTTGGTTGCTATTAAATTGCCCGAACCTAGAATCGAAGTTGCCCCCGCTTCTTGCTTCATTAGGGTTTTGTAATTGCCCAAATCCGTCCGCACTTAAATTACCCGCAGTACCCATATTTTGACTAAACGCGCCAGTACCGCGAACGGCATTCATACCGTTTGTCGCTTCTGGTATGTAATCTAATTCAGGTAAATAACCACCTGCTTGATTAGGCATACCCCCTACTTGCGGCGTATTTGACTGCACTGCATTTTGGTTAAAATCGAACTGTTGACTCGCGCGCGGTTGGTTAAAGTCCCGCATGATATTGTCGAAGGTTTCACTGTTATTTGTTTGCTGTTGCCGTTGTGGTTGCGGCGCGGGTTGCCCCATAAAGCCGCCATTAAAGCCATTGAAGCCGCCAAAACTGGCGGCATTACCGCTATTGTACTGCGACACACCAAAACCGCCGCCACTACCTAAACCGCCGTCATTACCGTTGCCAAACTGCGGCATATTTCCGTTAGGTGAATTTTTAGCCATTAGGTTGCCCTCTCAAAAGTTGCGCTTGCAGTTGGCTTTCGCTTTGTGCTTTCATACCATTACCTGAACCCGCACTTTGTCTGGGTATCCCAAGTTGTCGGTTTGCTACTTGCGGCGCGCTACCCATTTGTTGAAATTTGCTGTAGTCGGTATCTTGCAAAAGAGTTTGCCCCGCTTTACCCATAAGCCTACTTGCAAAATCACTTTTAGCGCGATCAATACCTAGCTGCGAGTCAAGCGCAGATTGCGCTTCTGGCGTTAAGTTTTGGTTTTGCGACCATTTAGTAACCATTTCACCACTGGCAGGGTCACGCACCATTTCGCTGTCAAACGTAGTGCTACCCCACGGATTAAACTGGTCTACTCGGTTAGCCCAAGTCTGATCGCGCATAGCGTCTTTACTCGACGCGGCTGTAGATTCTGCTAACGCTTCATAATCAGGTGCATCAGGTGTTTTCTTGCCCATGTTGGGTATCTCCATCGTAAAAATTGCAATCTTCTTTGCGCAATTCTAGTAAGACGTAATCTACACCTAGTTTAAACGCATCTTTTAATCTTGTCACTTCTCTAAAACCAATCTTTTTGTCAAGGCGCAGCGCGGCGGCGTTATCTGACGGAACTAAACCAAACATAACCAAGCGATTAGCTGTATCATACACAAATTTTGACACTTCTTGAAAAAAACCATGCCTAAGCACTAAAGGTTTGTCAATGCAAAAATGCACTTGGCAACTGGTTTCCGTCCATGTATCCATAACGCAACCCGCCAATAAAATGCCTGTATCTTTATCTTGCGCTAGTATACTTGTCATATCTGGTAGTAGCTTTATATCGTTTCTAGCCGTAAACCAAGCCCAATCCAATTCCGAATTAATTTTGCGAAATATAACATTCATAGAATACCGCCTGTGTTCCATATAATATCATAACTCATTAAATACGTTTCTGACTTGGCACTGCCTTGTAAGGCTACGGCTAATGTACGCCCTAAGCCAGAACTTCCAATTACTTTAGTGCGGTTTTTTAACTCTTGTGAACCCCAAATAGCATTATCCCATACCGCAATATCCCATATCCCACTTTCGTTATCGTTTTGAGATACGCTAGTGGAAAAGTCAACTATAGCGTAGTCGTAGGCAAATTTTGCTTGATACGCTAAGGGGCTTTGGGATACAAAATCAGGGCGTATCATAGTACCGCGTTTATACCGCCCTGAACTATCTAAGTCGCTAAAAGCAAACAAAGTAGAAAACTCTACAGGTAAGCCATTATCAGGGTTAATTGGTGTAATGCGCCTATCGTCTAACTCTTGGTCTAGTGTTGATACTTTACCATCTAGTGTGCCAAAGTAAGTTTTGTTGCGCCACTCTGCAAAGCAGATTGCCGGAACGCCGCGCCACCAACCAAAAGTTTCACGGTTAACATCGTAAGCATACTGTAGAAAAACGCCGTTAGTGCGCTTAGGCGTACTGATAACCACGCTGCCTTGAGAGGGTAAAAAAGCAGTCCCCCACCCAACGCCGTTAGGGTCTGCGCGAACGTCCTCACGTAAGTAGAATGTCGTTTTTGCGCCTATACCTTGCGTCGCTACATTTAATTTTTCTCCGCGTATTAGCGTAGATAGCGGCGTTATACCAAAAGAAGAAAGGATGTGTAAGTCACCGCCAAATTCACTGGCGCATTTTGATCCACCTATGACGTCGCCTACAAAGTAAACCCCGCGCTGCTCCCATGCGCCATTTCCAGTAGCTTCGGGGTCTTCACCTTGATACGGAATAACATCGCCTGCTGAACTTATACCAACTAAATAATCGTCTACGCCAGTACCGCCGTCTATAGTCCAGTTGTAAATACCAACTAACCTACCGCCGCGTTTAAACTGGCTACCAAACTGGAATTTAGTTGCTGTGCCTGATATTGCGCCAATATCTAGGTAGTAGGCGTCGCCTGAATTTCTTTTAGCTAACCAAATACGTTGTTTGTGTATGGATACCGAAGATACCGCGCTTGCCGTTAAACCTGTAAAGTCTGGGCTTTGCGCCCATGTATCGGTGGGCTGATCGTAAGTAAACAAACCGTTTTCAGGGTCGGCGTAAAATATTAGTGTATCTGCTGCATCAGTGTTGTACTGCGTGTAAACGCCGTTGCCTGAATCACCGCCGCGATTGGTAAAGGTAATTTCTAAAGCCGGTGAATCATACGTAGTGACATTCCAAATACCCTCGTTAGTGACCGCAAACAATCTATCATCAACTACATTACCAGTGGTGGCAACAAAGGGTATTAGTGTTTTAACGCCTGCTAATGTATTTAATTCTCTATCTAATCCTATGCAGTATTCCGCGTATCCTTTACGCACTTTCATACCGTATTCGTCAGCAATCAAGTTGTACGTATATATGGCTACGTTGGGATTGTAGTCTGCTAAACTAACGCGACCATCCATACCACCGTGCGCTGCGCGTACCGTAGTGGATTGGGCATTACCTTTCGGCTGCCGGTTGATTAACCCTCGTCTAAGAGCCAAAATTTGTATCGCTCGTACTGAATGAATTTAGTAATGGTACGCCTATCCTACCGCGACCGGCATTAAGAATAGGTGCGCTTTTATCTGCTGCGGTTATCTGGTCGTATGCTTCCACAAGGTCTACTTCGGCGTCGCTTGAGTCTAATCCTTTACCCTGTAAAAACCTTACCTTTACCATGCGAGAAAGTAAGTAAGCATCAAATAGCGGTATATCGCCACTTTGCGTTACTTGGCGCGCAGGTACGCTGCTTGTATTTATAACTGATAAATTTGAAATGTACTCAAAGGCAATTTCTAAATTAGAACTTGGCGGTGATGGGTAAATAGTAAACTTACCCTGTTGTAGCCTAAACTTGGCGTAAACGGTTTCTGAAACTAAATCACGCCCTTTTAAGTATTGCCACTCTTGCGCGGATAATGACTGTAGCGGGTTTCTGTTTAAACGCTCCCACCCTGTTTGATCTATCATGCGCATAAAATCGTCAGGTAGTGAAAATTCACTTGCGCCGCCTGCGGTTACTGAAATAGTATGTTCTTTTACCAAAAACTCCCAATTGTATGACCTAACCAATTGCTTTATAGAAGTGTTTAGCAGTGTGCGCATTTGCACAAAGTTAGCGTCTTGGTCTGCGTAGGCGTCTACCGACGGAGTTAACCCGACTTCGGCGGCAACCGTATTAAGTATTTCGTTAGCTGTTTCCGAAGTCTGAGTTGTCATGTATTAACCCTTAGTAACGCGTCTTTTACGCGGTATGGTAACTGCATCCAATGGTACTGGCTCGAAAGCCGTATCTTTTTCATCTTCTTCGTCCATACGCGGAGAAGGACTAAGACTATGAAGTTTTACTTCCAACTGCTGCAAACTGGCTTCTAGCGCGTTTGCTCTTTCTTCGGCTTTGTTTGCTCTTTTTTCGGCTTCGTCTAGCTTTTCTTTCATTGCAATGGGTATGCTGTTTTCTTTGGCGGTTTCCAACCACTTAACTGCTTTGGCTTTTAAATCATAGCCGCCCATGCGTTGGCTTGCAAAATTATCTGCCATTGCTGCTAACTGTTCAACTGTTTTAACATTTGCAAAAGATAATTCTTCGGCTTGTGAACGACTAATTAAAGCCCATTCTACTAGCGGAGTACCCTCTAGCGGTATTTCTTTGCGTTGTTTAAACGCATCGTAATGCCTAGGAAAACGTGAAATGTCATGTGGTCGCGCGGGTCTACATACGTGAGAACTACGGCTACCTGCGACGCGAATATCTACGTATTCTACCTCTTTAAAAATAGCCCTGTTTTCTTGCGCCGACGCTTCTTTGTCTGGCATTGTTTTATGAAAAAATTTAACAAGTAGCGACTCGTCGCCTTTGTTATTTCCACTTTCAAATAAAGTATGGTCGAAATCTGCTTGTTGCATTTGTAATACTCCTGTTTAAACGAATTTACAGTATATGCGTACTACGCTTAAACATCAATACTATGTGTTAATGAAAAGTAACCCCAACAAAAGTTGGGGCACTTGCAGTAACTATGCTACTGGTATTTCACCCCATGCCCAATCGTTTGCGACCATTTGAACGCCAGTGCGGTTTACCGCGCCAGTTGCGGCATTAATAACCCCATCGACCGCAACCGTAGCAACCGCTTTAACAAAAGCAATCTCATTGTTTACGTCTGCGCCGTTGATTAAGTTAAGGTCAAAATCGGTAGCAGTACCCGCGCCTAAGCCGCTACCGCCTATATGCTGCGTCTTTTGCGGTGCAGTTGCTTGTATGCGAGAAAAGTCTTGCGGCTTAGGGTTTTTAGCGCCTGTGTTAGCACCTAAATTACCCGCACTTGACCCTCTGTTCATACCGCCGACAAAAGCATCTGTGTATACTTGCGAACTTCTAGCACTAACTGCCGCAGGGTTTAAACTAAAAACTGGTAAGTTTGTAGCCATGATTAAATCTCCTAATATTGATGTAAAAAAACCCCGCCGCGATAGCGCAACAGGGCTTTAATGATGTTTAAACAGTGCTTAAATTAAGTACCGTTAGCATCATAACGACCTTGGAACTGGCGACCAGAACAAGTCATGTTACCCGCCCAACCGATGATTTGAACTTCTGCATCTTGGTTAGTTGCGTATCTGCGGTTAGGCGATAAAGCCACCATGTTACGCTGCGCGTGTGGACGGTAGTGCAAGTAGTCTGTGTTTAAGAAATACGCAGTACCAGTTGGCGCACCTGAGCCGCTTGAGCCATTGTAAATACCGCCGTCTAATACTACGTCAGAATCCATAAACTTAACTGACATAAACCCTGCGTCTGCGGATTGCGTGTTAGTAAAGCGTTGCTGTGCTTGTAGCGACGCGATATACGCGTTCCATACTTGCGTATCTGCCATAATAAGGTCGGGGCGTTCTTGACCGCGTACTAGCTGCGACCAAAGAATGTTCCAATACGCTTGTATCTTAGTAGGATCAAGACCGTTAGCGGCTGTTTGATCGCTTACTGCGTTACGCCAGAAAGCAAAAGTATCACCATCAATACCGCCATAAGGCGCGGCTGTTGGGTCAAGTGGTACTGCGGCGTCTAAGCCGTCAATCTGCTTACCGCCTGCGCCTGTGCCGTCTGAATAAAGACCGCCAGTGATTAGGTTAGCAAGTGTTTTTTCTGCTACTGACAAGCGTGATTCCATGAGATCAATCATGGCTTCTTTACCTGAGTTTTGTAGCTGCTCTAAGCCAGAAATAACAACTGGTACTGCGGCTTGTTTCCAATCAAACTGTGCGGCTGACAATACGTCAGTTACACCAGTAGGTAGTATGTCATACCCTGAATACCAACCTGCGTTGTTATTCTCTGCAAAAGATAACTCTTGCATGATATAAGTACCGCCGGAAACCGGCTTAATTTTGCCTGACTTTTTAAGGCGGGCAAGTAGCGCGTTGTTGTTTGATACGTTGTCGGCAATTTTCTTACTACGGTTTACAATCGTAGTTGCCATTATGTCGCTGATGTTTGGGTTTGCAAAAGCCATGATTAGCTCTCCAAGTAAGTTAAAATTAGGGTCTTATGTGCCTGAACTGTTATGTCGCTCTCTTGCGAGTGGGCGAAAAGCTAGGGCGTTTAAACCGAAATTGAGACCTATTGGACTGTCCTTTGCAGGTGGCAGTAAAGCGTCTATTTCTGGTTTTATCTTAACCCTAGCGTATTACGTTGTTTAAACGATGTCAAGTCCTACCTGATGCGCTATTATTCCAATTAGCTTCTAGCTGATTGCGCAGGTCTAAATTATCGTTGCCATTAGGTATCCCGCTTCTGTTTCCGCGTATTCCTGACGCTGCGTTATGCCTGCTACTATTATCTTGGTTAGATTTACGTCCGCGCATTACGCGCTGTACTTCTGGGTTAAATTGCAAGGCTTTGTCGTATGCTTGCTCCATCGTTATACTTTGCCCGCGCTTAGTTGCCATTTCTACAATGTCTGCCATATCCATGCGAACATCGTTAAAAAACTCTTTTTGCGACACTTGATTTACACTAATTGCAGCACGTTGTCTTACTTGATATTGCTGCTCTTGCTGCTGACGTTGACGGTCTTGCTCATACGGTGCAAGGCGCTGATTAATCATATTCTCAATATCTGAGTTTTTACTACCTTGGCTTTGCTGCGGTTCTTCACCCGCTAAAATGCCGTCTAGCGTTTCAATATCAATGCCGTAATGCTTTATTAACCCTGCTAGGCGAACCGCTTTTTGATTTGCGTTACCCATAGACAATGCGGCGGCGGTTTCTAATAAACCATTTACCGCTTCTAGTGGATTACTTACGCCTTGTGAAGCCATTAGCGCACGATACGGTTCTACTGTCTTACCAAATTCTTGGTGTAAACGTCTAGCATCTGCGGTGTCTTGCAATAACTTGTTGACTTCGACCTCGCGCTTGCTAATCTGTTGTCGTACATTTTGGGGTAACTTACCCCAATGCTCCCGACTTTCTGGCGTCCATCCAACCGGCGGCTTTTCGACTTTACTGCTTGTGTCTGCTTGCTTGCCCTTGGGTGCTTCGCCAGTTTTATCTTCTTCACCGTTGTCATTGTCGTCGTCAACGTCGTTATCGCTGTTGTCGTCATTGTCGCTGTCGTCAGTATATTCGCTTGTATCGCTATTATAATCCTCTGGTGGATCAATTACCGACGTGCTGTTTTCATCTTCGTTTTCATCAAGGTCTTTGTCGCTGCTTGACATTGCTTGCTCTAGTGCTTTTCTTAACTCACTCATTTTAATACCCCAAACTTATATAGGTTATGTTCAATTAACTGCTGTCGCTCGCGTTTTGCTTGCGGGGTGTCGCCTATTTTTTCTTTACCCATTTCCTTTCCGCGACTAGCAAAATGTTGCTCGCCGTAATCGCGTATGTCAGTCACGCCGTGTTTCTTATTGTGCGCACGTAGTTGTGATCGACAAGAAATGACCGAACCGTCAATAGGTGATTTAAACGGTTCTATACTTTTTTGCACTGTGGCTGACGCGTTTAAACGCGTAGCCAGTTCATAATCTGCCCAATTTTTTTCAAAGTCTTGCTTTTCAATAACGGCTTTGGCTTTACGCTCTTTTTCCGCACCGAAAATACGCTCAAAATTGTCATTGAATTGTTTACTGTTTGAACGGCTTTTAATTGTCATTTTGGTTAAACTTCCTTCTACTTGCTTCGGCGTCAAGCTGCGACTTGGCTACTAACTTTTGCAAATCAGCCGCAGTTTTAAACTCGGTTTTAGCAAACTCGGCTTCTGCTGCTGCATTACCTTGCGCGATGTTAGCTTCTGCATCATTGACCTGTTCGGTTATGCGAGACTGATGTTTTTGCTCGTTCTCCATTTGTTTAGCCATAGCATTTGCTTCAATTTCTTGCATTCTAAACACATGCTGACGTTCGGCTGTCTGAATGTCTGCTTGCATATCTTGTTGACGTACTTGCATATCAGCTTGTGCCTTGGCTTGTATCTTCTGCATTTCTGCTTGCAAGTTTGCTTGTGCAAGCTGCTGCTGCATCTGCGCGGCTTGCTGTTCTGGCGACGGCTCACCTTGTGAGTCCTCTTGCTGTTTTTGTGACGCTTCGATAGTTCTATCTAGTAGTGACTCAATCTGCTGTGACCCTTTAAAACCTGCAAGCCCCCATTGCATTAGCTGCAACACGAACGGCTCTGATTCAGGACGTTGCTGTATCATAGGCGTAACTGCTGACATAAACTGCGATAACCCTTCTAAATACTCCATGCGCTCTGAACGCATTTCGCCATAGTCAATCATAGCAACCGATTCAGGACGGATAACAATAGATAGGTTAGACAAATCTGGCTGCTTTATAAGTTCAATGGCTTGCGGTACCAACTCTGCATCAAAACTGGTTAGCATGTTAGACCTGCGCATAATAGTTTCAGGCGAGAAAAACCGCCCGATAACTTCTGCTTTTAACTCCATCAAGTCACTAGCAAACTGTGCAAACTGCTGTTGCAAGGCTTGTACCCTGACTGATCCAAACTTAGCTTTTTGCTTTGTTTGTCCTACGCCTTCGTATTGGTTTTGCAACTCTCCGCGCATAACGTCTGCCATGCCGGTAACTTGCTGCAACAATGAAATAGAATCATTTCTAAGCATGGTTAAACGGTCTATAGCATTAGTAATTGCATCAACCGGCATCCAGTTAACTGCACCCTGTAACCCACCTTTTTCGCTAAACGCTGCCCATGAATCAACCGGTATTAGCGTATTATCACTACCCTCGTTAAACATGCGCTGCACACCGTCGGCACTTTTGTCATAAACACCAACTGCCTTTACCGCTTCGGTAAGTATGCTGATACGCGTTTGTAGTAGGTCGATTTCGTTATATAAATCTTCTGCCATTTTAAAATCTGGCGTAGGCATATATAGCTTAGTCGTTGGATTTGCCATTAAGAACGGCGCGCAAGGATAGAATCCTTTTAGCTGCAATGGATCATCTTTTGTTTCTAGTATCTTTTTAGTATGCTTGTTAAACCAGTAAACCTTGCGCTCTACTAGACACCATATTTCCCATACTTCGCACTGCTTAGTTTCTGACTTTTCATCTTCGTTAGTTGCATCTTCGCTAATGTTAGCGGTTCGCACGTTGTACTCTAAAGTTTTGGCTATGTCCTCGCCAAATCGGTTTTGTGCTTCTTGCTTAGATAAGTAGTTTCTAAACCCAATCCAAGGAAGGTCGGAAAAGTTACGCGCCCATCCCCAAAGTACGTCGCCCCAATAGTAGTAGTCAATTGGCACTTTTTCGTTAGTCGCAGTTTCAAACCCTTCTTCGTCAGTGTCAGTATCAAAGGTGTATCGCACTTTTGCTACGCCTAAGCCTGCGAGTAAACGGTCTTGCAATGCAGAGCGCAATACGTTGTCTATCTCTTTACCGTTGACTTGTACGTCCTCGTTTAGCATGCGCTGCATTATTTCTGCTGCGACTCGGCTAATATCATCTGATGCGTCTGCATACCGGCGGCTTACGTCTATTTTAGGAACTGAGCCATACAGCATTGATTGCAGCGTTTCTACGTTGGAGTAGAACAAGTTTAAACGCATCTTGTCGTTAGAGTTACCGCTTGCGGGTTCTTCTGCTTTAAAGCGGTCAACTATTCTATCTGCCGTTTTGTGCCAGTTTGATAACCGTTTTTCTGACGCCTTTATTTCATCGTTCCAATAATTGCCGTCGTGTTTATAATCGCTTTCAGTCTCGTCATTGCTGTAACTACTATTTTCGTTTTCGTTAGGTACTTCGTAATCATCTTTCACTGTTAAATCCTCATGCTTGCTGCCGACCCTTTGGTCGAACGCTCGTTATCTTCAAAAAGTTCACCAAGTGTATGCTTTTTAGCCTTTACTACAACACGCTCTTGTTGCGCTACTACCGTTGGGTTTTTAGCATTCGCAACTAAGCACATATACCTGAATGCGTCGGCAAAGTCACTCGCCCAATCATGCAAGGGTTTATCAAGAAACACTTTGTTTACTTCGTCATATTTGCGCCGGTA
>Ga0306898_1000470_pt1 | contig 15696 bp, 2 predicted proteins | sample AntRauMFilla1564_FD_190424 | JGI IMG/M metagenome (GOLD analysis project Ga0306898, IMG submission 190424) | Saline lake microbial communities from Rauer Islands, Antarctica - Metagenome Filla 1 #564 (v2) (version 2) | ecosystem: Environmental > Aquatic > Non-marine Saline and Alkaline > Saline ...
GATCATGCTTATGGTCTGATCACCACCGGCCCAACTGTTGCCGATGGTGCCATCCGCCCGGATCGTGGCGACGGCTGCTCCCGTGATGCTTCCGGCCCTGGCGCGCTCAAGTGTTTCTTCGAGCAATTTGATCAGCTCCGTGTTGTCGGCTGCGGTCGCAGGCTCGCCGAACATATTCGTCACGTTGGCCATTGCCTCACCGCCGCCCTTTCCACTCGCGCCAGAACAAGAACCCAGCAGCAATCGCCACAAGAATAATCAGCGTCGTCGGATCTTGCAGCCGATCGAGGATGCCGCCCTCGCGTGATGCTTGATCCGCCACCGCCACTGCGCCCGAAACAACTGCGATGCCACCGGCGGCCTGCGCCTGACCATTGGTCGCCAGCGTTGCCGGGATTGTGGGCGGCGGGATGCTCAGGCCGTTGCGCGCAGGCGCAAAAGGATCGCCCCAGCGCGTTCTGACCCCCCGCGTGTCGATGTGGATGAAGCCGGATCGCGGATAGGTGCCGATCCCGTCGAACCCCTCATCCTCAGCGGCCGCGAGGAATGCCGCAGGATCGTGGTTTTCCATCCTGATATCGAACGCAACGCCCTGCATGTGATAGCTGTTGCGCGCGCCCCCAACGGCCCGGTTATGCTCAGGGCTGCGATAAGCGCTCGTGATGATCAGGGGCCGCCCAAGGCGCGTGCGCAGCGCTTGCAGCCGGTCCATGGCATAGCCGTCGAGCATGAGCTTCCCGGTGCCCTTGCACGCCATCTCCTGCGGCGAGAAATCCGGCCAGCGCCACTCCGCCAGCGGATAGTCCTGCCATCTCTGATACAGCTCGTTCACGGCCTCACCCTTTCCTGATCAAAATATGACAGCAGGCGCGCCAGCCCGGCCTCGCTGCGCGCCACCCCTCCCTCGATGTTTGCCAGACGCTGATCGACGCGCGCTTCATTTCGCTCGATTGCCCCAATCCTGACCGCCAGTCTTTCGCGCTCCTGCCGCGATTGCTCAAGCCCTGCGCGCACTTCCGTCAATGTCGCTGCGGTGCCTTGAAGCTGCGCCTGCAAGACGGAAATCTGGCCAGTCAGCGCCCCCATTGTGGTCCCAAAAGAGATGCCCGCCGTCAAAAGGCCGATCAGCATCACCCAGGCCAGCGTCTTCGACAGCGTTATGCCACGGTCGCTGTTCTCGATGTGGGTCATACGCCGCCCTCCGGGGTCCGCGCCGCAGCCATCGCCGCAGCCCCGCCGAACATGATGAAGGCGTCCCTGAATTCGTGCCACGCTTCTTTCACTGCATCACTCCGCATCTCTATTTGCTGCACATTACCACAACATGTGGCTCTTGCCACCTTTTGAAATCTACCGCTGGTATATGCTCGGCGCGCGCCCATCGCGAATAACCTGGTCAAGCCGCTGATTGATCCTCACCCCGTCGACCGTCTGCAACTCGCCGCGCGCCTGAGAACGGAAGGACTGCTGGATCGTTTGCCGCGTGATCGGATATGATGGATATTCCGCGTTCCATTCGTCCAGCGCGCGCTTGGATTTTGCCGACACAGGGCCACCGCTGCGGAGTTCCTCAACGATATCGCGCTGGATCGACGTGCGCCTTTCGCGAAGGCGGCGCTCCTCGTTCACCATGGCTGTGTTGGTCTGATACTGCTCGGCAACGCGCGCCGGGGTGAACCCAAGCGCCTGAATAAGAGCCTCGCCAGCCGCTACATCTTCGACAATCAGATTGCCTCCCATCGTCGTCACACCGTCTGTGTAATAGCGATGACCGCGCGACAGATCGCGGATGGCCTTGGGCGATGCAGTTTCAATGCCGCGCCTGATTTCGCCATCCATCGCCATATCGACGCCGCGGAACACGCTGGCCCCGATCGCCGGGACCGCTCCGACAAGCTGCGAAAGCCAGTGGATATACAGGGCCTGGCCTTCCTCTTGCCGCTGTGGACGCCGGAACCAAAGCTCGGGCATGCCCATTCGGCTGGAAAGGTTGACTCCGGTCAGGTGCCCCGGCACGCCTTTCAGCACCATCCCGGCCATGTCGGTTCCCAAGGTGTTGACCAACGCCTCCTTGATCTCTTCCTCGATCTCTTCCGCCCCGCCCTCGGCAAAGAGGCCCATCAGCACCATCAACAGCGCGTAGCCCCAGGTTCCGCTCACGCCGGCCATCATCATCATCATGCCGGTAATGCCGATGAGCTGCGCGCGAGCTTCGTTCCTGTCCTCCGGCGTCGCCCCCTTAAATGCTTGATGACTATCGCGGAAAAGGCGGAACAGCATGTTCAACTGATAGTTCCGGAAGACCAAGGCCACCTTGAAAACGTCATTGAACTGCACGCGCGGGCGGCTGTCGCTCTCATAGTTGAAGTGCGACTTCCACGTCAGCCTTGCCGCTGTGGTATAGGCCTGTTCGTCGTTCAGGCCGTTTTCCTTGCCCATGCGGAACGCCGCGACAAAGGTGATTTCCCGGTTCATGCGTTCGGCATGGTGGAACATCCACGAGATCACGCGCATGACGCGCGCCCGCACGTCCGAATACTCGACGCCGCTCTCCATGATGCCGGATATGTCGTGCGCCTGGCTCTTGTCGGTCACGCCTGCATCAAGGGCCCGCTGCAATGCCGCGCGCTCGTTGTCCTTCAGGCTGCTCGACTTCACCAGTCGGCCCTTGCCTTGGCCGAATTCGCGCAGCGCGCGCGTCAGGTGCCGCCCGGCCCCGGCAATGGTGCCCTTCGGGAACGCCGCCGCCAGCACCGGCATGCCGACCACGATGGATTGCGAGATGTTCACGAGCGCGGCGGCCGGGGTAAAGCCCAGATAATAGACGAACGCGGCGCTGGTTGCCCAACTGGACCAAGCGCTTGTCTGCGGGTTCATCACCCACTGGTGGCGCTTGTCCATTTCGTTGACGACCAGAACGGCGCGGTTGGGGTCGCTCGCCACATCAGCCTCGCGGCGCGTATCCTCAAGCGCCAACTGCATGTCTTGCCCATATTTCAGGCGGGCAAGCTGCTCGGCGCTGTGAAACATCTGCCGGGCATAGTTGCGGAAGGCGTCACCGGAATAGCCCGGCGTGCCTGCGCGGTGGAGGCGGTTCTTCCTGATCGAGAAGTCGGGAAGGGTTTGAAGATACCGCTGCCAGATCGAGTCCATCAGCTTGGCATCCGCGACCGCATCACCGATCAGTTCCTGAATGTCGGCCACGAAGTTCGGATCGACATCGGCGCCGCGTCCCGCATCGGTGGACAGCGTGCCGATCTTGATGGTGTGGCCGGGATAGTCGCGGGCCAGAATGCGCGATGCCGCCTTCTGAGCGGCCTCACTCTCGAATTTCGAGAACGACACGACCTTGCCTGCCTCGTTCTTCACCGTGGCGTAGTAATTGCCGTGGCGCAGCAGGGGGAAATAGGGGGCCTCGACCGCGTTTTGCTCGAACATGAGGCGCAGGCTTTTGAGGCGCGAAGCCTTGCCGTAGCCGTCGCGCTTTTTCACGCTGGAAAGACGCGCCTTCGCGGCCTCGATCGCCTGATCCTTCTCGGCGCCGGTCAGCCCTTCTTCTGTGATGCGTGTCATTTCCTCGGCGTAACGCCGCTGCGCCCGCAAGATGTTCAGCTCCATCGCCTTGGTCACGTTATCAATGATGATCCCGCGCTCGGTTTGCGAGACTTCGGTATAGGCGTCCCTGACTTCGCGGTAGATTTCCCGCCCAGACTTGGGCAGGGCCTCGAACCGCTGACGCAGCGGGGCATAGATCGCCTGCCTTGACGCGACAAAGGCTTGGTAATCGGCCCGGCTTTCCCGGTTCATTTTCGGGCGCACGGTGAACGCCTCTGCGGGGTCCATACCGGCAATCGTGGAGTCGTGCATCAGATCCATCAGGCGATCGTTGGCCTTGCCGTTGCGAGACAGGAAGCCGCGCCACTTGTCCATCAGCTCCGCAGCCGTGGCCTGGCGCTCGTTCCTGAAAGCCGCCAAGGCATGCTTCATCACAAGGTATTTTTGCGCCGAAGGCAGATTTTTCCCAAGCTCCTGAATAAGCGGCTCACCCGGAACTACCGCGAGGATGTTGTAGCGGTCGCTCTTGCCCCCCATCACATCCGTGAGCATCCGGCCAAGAATGTTGCGCTCCTTCGCGCCCGTGATCCGGCCACCATCGCCAAGCAGTTCGCGCGAGTATTTCGCCGCGCTCGATGCGAAACGACCGTCTGTCGCTCGCGCTGGCCCGGCTGGCCCGCTTGGCCCGCGCCCACCGACCGCGCCCGACGCGATGCGGTCGAACGTCATTGCCGCCGACTGGAAGCCTTGCCCCCGGAACGCATTGGCCATCGCCTGAAAGAAGCCCCTGACCTTCTGGAACGCCGCGTCAAGGCCGCTGCGCTGGTCCGTGTTCCGCGCCCAGATGCGGTAAAGCTCGGCCACCCCTTCTTCCATTTGGGCGCGCTGGCCCAGATCGGGATAGATGCGCTCCACCCGAGCCATGAGTGCCTTGTCTGCGCGCGCCGCCGCGACCATGCCTTGCCATTCGGCTCGGCTGAACAGGCCATAGGGCTGGCCCCAGAGGCCAGCATCACGCAGCGCATGGACAATCTCGTGGCGCAGCGTGCCCACAGGGCTATCGGCGCTGTCTGGGTTCACCTCGATCAAGGCATTGCGGCCCTGAAAGCGACCTTGGATCGGCAGGCCGGCTGCATTGGATAGGCCGCGCACAACCTCAGCCGAAACCTTACTGTCCAAGCCAGAGCGCTTCAATTCCGCGTTCACGGCCTTGGTGATGTCGCGCAGGTTCTCAGGCGTGATGGGCGCGTCGGCTTCTACAGCCCCCCAACCATCCGGGGCGTCGTCATCAACGCGCGATTCCTTGTCTTTTTCTGCGTCCGCGAGCATTTCCCCTTCAAGCGTGTCGATGCGCCCGAAAAGGTCGTCCAACTTGTCTTGCTCGGCAAAGGTTTTCAGGCGATCACGAGCCGATCTGTAGCTGTCGGCCTTTTCGCGATATGTCTCGATATCGGCACGCATCTTTGTCGGAATATCTTTCAGCGCCTGAACGGCATTCTCAAGGCGGCGCATCAGGCCAACAGGGTCCATCGTCCAGCCAACATCAATGGCCTTGTCGCCTTCGATCGGAATAGCGAACGATGTGGTCTGCGAGACCCTGCTGACTTCAAGCCGGATCGGGAAGCCGCCAACCTGGCCAACATCTGCGCGCCTCGGCCCCTCTGCATCCTGCAACAGATTGTCGGCCGCCGAAATCAGCGCATTGCCAGCCTCTGTTCGGCTGTCCAGTTCTGCCCCTTCCACAGTGGCTTTGAAGGCGTCACCCTTGGTCTCGACCACGCGCGCCGCCACGCCGTCCCAAATGGCAAGCTCTGCCTCTTGGGTTTCGGCGGCGCGCTGCGCGTTGCGTTCCTGCTGATCAAGCCTGCGGCGCTGCGCCTCTGCGGAATTCTTCCTGCGGCTCAGGGTGTCCCGCTCTGCCTTCATGTCCGTGAGAACCTGAACACGCGGGTCGGCGGTCGTCATTGCCTTGGCTTGTTCGAACTGGCTGGCCTCACCCAGATCCTCCATTTCGCGAACGATGGGGTCGCCCCTGTAGAACGCCTCGATGAAGGACGCCTTGCGCCCCATCATCTGCCACATTGTCGCGTCATAGGTTCCCTTGGTCGAATAGTCGAAAATCTCGATTTCGGGATTCATGTTGCCTTGCCGGATGCCGCGGCCATTGCGCTGCTCGTCGTCTGCCGGATACCAAAGCGGATCAAGGTTGTGGATCGCAGCGATGCGCTTCTGCGCGTTGACGCCCGTGAAAAGGGTTTTCGATCCGATGAGGATGCGCTTCTTGCCATCGTTCATGTCATTGAAGGCGCGCTGACGCTTGCCGTGGCTGTTCAGGTCTTCCGCCAGAACAATGTCGTCGGCGGGCACGCCCATGCGCAGCAATTCACTGCGAATGAACCGGTGGACGGAAAAGCCGGGATTGTGTTTGGACGGGTTGACGCCCAGCGTGGAAAACACGATTTGCGTGCTGGGGCCGCGCATGGTCGGCTTATCGGTATATCCACCTTCCTTCTTCACGTCATGCAAGGCCGCGTTCCCGCCGTCTTTCCATTTCCGGTAGATGTTCTGGATCGCAAGCTCCAGCTTTGAACCTTCGCCAGTCGAGGCGGGGTTCACAAGGCGCATGTCAATCGCCGCCAGTCGGCCATCGTTGATGACGCTCAGAAGGATATCGTCACCTTTTTGGACCGGACCCTTGCGCTTTGAGATAGCGCTCATACGGGCGGCCAAGCCCTGTTGGAACTCCTTGACCTCGGGCGACGGTGGCACGACCGCAAGATTTCGCTGCCCGCCCTTGAGCTTCGGGCGCGTCACATACTGATCCAGATCGGGGCCGGAAATGATGTCCATCACCTGACGCACCATCAGCGAAAGTTCCGGCGTGTTCACAAAGCTCGAAAAGCGCGTGACCTGCTTGTAGCCACCAGACGGATCTTGCTCCAACTCGGTTTTGGACATGCCAAAGGTCGCCGCCCATGCGTCGAATGAAGAAATCCCGCGATCTTCAAGCGCTCCGGGCTGGATATAGCGCGAGAGCGAAAACAGTTCGGCCATGGTGTTGGTGATCGGCGTGCCCGACGCGAGGATAAGGCCACGCCCGGGGTTGGCCCGGTCAACCACGCGCGTCTTGATGAACAGGTCCATCGAGGCCGCGCTTCCGTTGGGGTCAATCCCCTTGATGTCCCCATTCTGGGTGGCGAAGGACAACTTGCGGAACAAGTGCGCCTCATCCATGAACAGCATGTCCACGCCTATTTCATCAAAGCTGAACACTTGGTCTTTGTTGGCAGATGACGTTTGGCGTTGGATTTTCTGCTCTGCGGCCTCCAAGAGCTGTTCGATCTTCTTGCGCGTATTCATCTTCGCGCCTTCGACATCCTTGACGTTCACGCCAAGAGACCCCGCGATCGACTTGATTGAACCCAGAAGCGCTTGGTCGATCCCGCGATCCCCAGAACCTGTGCTGTCATAGACCTCGCGCACGTCTTTCAGCATGTCTGCTACCGCAAGCCCCACAGCGTCATCGCTCGGCGGGATAAGCTCAAAGGCCGAATGCGTGATCACCACGGCGTCATAGTCGTTCATCGCAATGTCCGCGACAAACTCCTTGCGGCGCGAGGTGTGAAACCTGCTCTCGTCGGCGATCGCGACGTTTGCCAGTGGGTATTGCTCGAAGAACTCCTTGGAAAACTGATTGAGCATGTGGTTCGGAACGACATACATCGGCTTGCGAGCCAGCCCGAGGCGGCGCGCTTCCATCCCGGCCCCGATCATGGCAGAGGTTTTCCCTGCCCCTACCGTATGAGCCATGTAAGTGTTGCCGGTCTGCAAAATTCGCGCGATCACCCCCGTTTGATGGGGCCGCCAAGACCAACCTGAATTCACGCCAGGCGTGGTGAGATAGGCTCCGTCAAACTTTGGCGTCACCTCGGCGTTGAAAGTCTCGTTGTAGAGCGTTTCCATCTGCCCTGCGCGTGCCTCGTCGGACCAAAACCATTCTGCAAAGTCCGATCTGATTTCTTGAGCCTTGTCCTGTGCGGCTTGGGTGGCTTCCTCGTCCAGATGGGACTCGGTGCTACCATCCGGGTTTTTGTGGGTGCGCTTTACCTGAATGGTCTTGTTGTTCATCACCAGGCGCATCAGGTCCGCAAACGGCACGTCTTCGGTTCCCCAATCGTTGCGGGCAGCGGCCGAACCTGTGTCGCCATCGACGGTCCAGATGCCCAAGGATCGTTTGAAGGTGGCTGTGAGCTGCAAGCCCTTTGATCTGGCATACTGGCCATAGATCACCGGATCGAACCAATGCGCGCCAACCGGCACGCGGATTTCCCCTGCCGGGATCGGCTCGGGCTGCACTTCCAAAAGATCGCGCACGTTGCCAGCATAGCTGGGGTCATTCTTCGCTGCCGTCTCGGCCTCGCGCAGTTTCTGGCGCACGTTGCCCGACAGGTATTTTGCGCGCGTCTCGTATTGTCCTGTGTTCGGGTTTCGGAAAACCTTGCCGGAAAGGTCCGAAAGCACCGAGTCCTCGCTCGTGCCTGCCAGCTTTGCGATCGCCGCAATGTCGATCCGGCCGCGCTCGGCAAGCGTGTAGAGAAGCGCGTCCTCGGGCGAGTTGATCTGCGGCTTCTTGGTTCTGCGAACAGCGCCCTCGGTGAACACATTGCCCTTTGTGGCGGTGCCGGTTTTTTGATTGAACTTCTCAATGGCGCGCAGGCGATAGCCTTCCTGATCGCCCAAGCGGTCTTGGTTCCCGATGAAAGAGTCAATGTTCGGGCGCTTGATGATTTCGATATCGGGAACCGTTGCCGGGTTGAAATCCCCTTCGCGATATCCGTCTTTGTCCATTGCTTCTGCGCGCGCACGGGCCACCTCGGCCATTTTTGCGCCAGATTCGATCAAGGGCCCCGCATCAAAGCTGCCGATATCGAAAGTCTCACCACGGGAACGGGCATCCTCAGAAGCGCGCTGGCGGGCAGTTTCAAGCTGCACGCGGCTTGGCCGGCGCTCCGTCTTGATTTCCTTGTTGATCAGGCCGAATTTTGCGACGAAGGCATCATAGGCATCATTCAGCGCCTTGCGCGCGGGCGCTGCGTCCTTTCCGTCCAGGTCTGCGGCGTAGACATCGCGCAGCGCCATCTTGACCGGCACAAGGGCCGCGATCCGCTCGAGGTCGGAACTGGCCATTCCCTTCGGATTGGCCTTTGATCTTGCGCTGATTTCGATACCCGCCGAACCGTCGAACTGGTGAAGGACGCCATCCTTGATGTAGAACCCGCCCCGCTTGGTTTCCGGCGACGCGGCGTCAACTGCGCCCAGCTCCGCTGCGGGTGTGGCCTCTGACATGATGTCGCGCGGGAAAGCCTGTGCTGCACGGGCAAGATCGGCTCGCAGGTCTGCACCTGGCTTCGGGCGAACGCCTACGCGCGCGCCTGCCACCAATGTGTCGTAGAGTCCCTGCTCACCCAAGATCATGTCGGGGTTTTCAAGGAAATACCGGTTTACGAAGGCTTGGCCTGTGCCGCCTTTGTCATCGGGCAGGTCGGACATCCGAGATTGCCGCCATGTCGGGTTTGCCTCGGTTTCGCCCTCCATTCTCTTGCGCAGAACGATAATGTCGGTCGTTACCTCTGTGCCGTTCTCCTTGAACGCGGTGTTTGGCAGGCGAATTGCGCCGACAAGATCGGCCCTGTCCGCAAGATAGTCACGGGCCGTGCTGTCGCTCTTGTTCATCGTGCCCGCCGATGAAATGAACATCAGCAAGCCACCAGGGCGCACGGCGTCGATCGACTTGGCAAAGAAATAGTCGTGAATCATAAACCCCTGCGGATAAGCAGGGTCGGCCTGAATTTTCGTTCCAGAGAACGGCGGGTTGCCGATCACCAAATCATAATGGTTCTGGGCAAGTGGCGTCTTGATGAAATCGCCTTGGTGGATGGTCTGGCGGGGATACAGTGCCTTGGCGATCTGGGCCGTCACAAGGTCAAGCTCCAGGCCCTGATAACGGGTCTGCTCGCGCACGTCGCCGGGAATGGTGCCTGCGAATCCGCCCACGCCCATGCCCGGCTCATAGGCGCGCCCGCCATCGAAGCCAAGCTGCCGCGCAAGCCCCCACATTCCCCGCAACGCACTTTCGGCGGTGAAGAACGCATACTGGCTGGTGCGGGAAAGAGTGGCCTTTTCCTCAGCGCTCAGCAGTGTGTCAATTTCAGATGCAAGGTCGGCAAACTTGATCGAACCGTCAGACCGGGGCAGGGTGCCCGCCAGCGTTCCGGCGCCACCATACTTGGCCAAGGCTGCGCGCTCGTCAGCGGTGGCTGTTCGCCCCTCGGACTGGATCGTCCGCAAAACGCGCAACGCGGCGATGCTTTCACGGGCACGGGTCTTTTCGCCACGGGCGAGCGTCAGCCCGCCCGCCTCAATAATGTGGTCGCGCGGGCCTAGTTGTTCATCAGTTCGTCCAGCGCGTCTTTCTGCGCGATCTCCCGCATCATCACTTCGAGCGCTGGATCGTTCTCGATCTCCTCGATTCCCAGGTTCGCTGACGCCCGGCTCACCACTTCCGAGACGTGCTCGTCCAGCTTGCCCTTCCCTCGGCGCTGGATTTCGCGCGCTTTCTGCGGTGACTGCTCCAGAAACGCCTGCTTCACTTCGTTGATCATCGGGTGCCTCCGTGGGTTGATCAGAACTGACCATACCACTTTCTTCGACTTCGGGCGAGGCCGGTTGAAACTCGTCACGCATCTTTCTGATTTCGGCCAGAACCTCAGAGGATGAATCCATCCCCTTGATGTTATCGCCTTCTAATTCCATATCGTCACGGATCTGGTTGTAGGCATTGCGCGCATAGGGCTGCGCCTGCTCAAGGCTCAAACCCATGCGTTCCATCATGGCATCGACCAACTGGCGGAATCGACGCCGCCCGGCGCGCACATAGAGACTGCCGATCTTGAACGCCAGGCCAACCATTTCGGGATCAAGGCCGGTGTTGATCTGACCTTTGATCTTGGTGCTGAACTCGGCCTCAAGCGCTGCAAGCTCCGCGTTCTCCGCGTCAGACAAGCCTTTCAGGCCCTTGGCTGGGGCGGTGGCAGGCTTGGGGGCGGCGACCGGTTGCGGGGCGGCCTGTGCCGCCTCGGCCTTGGCCACGCCAGCGTCATACGCCTGCATCGCCATTTCGGCCATTGCGTCGTTCAGTTTTTCGCGGATCAGGGCAACAATGGGCTCCGGCCCGGCAATCATGTTGTTGCCGATATCCAAGGTGCGCGCGCTGCCCGACAGTAACGCAAGGCGTTTACTCCCGAGCGCGATCAGGAACTCGCCAAGCCGCCCCATACCGACAACATGCGGCACGTCCGAACTTTCGAAATCCGGCAGGCTTTTGCGAACGCGCGCGATGATGAAATTAATGTCGCCGTTGGGTGATGATGGTGTGGCCTGTCCGGTCTCGGTCGGCTTGCGAACGCCAATGAACCCGCCATTTATCTCGCGGATTTCGAAGTCCTCGATCTTCTGACCGCGCTTCCTGATCGCAGCCTTGACCGCGGCTGCCGTCGCCATGGCTTGATCTGCGCCTCGACCGCCTCCTATGACCGGGCTTTCCGCGAATGTCGCAGAAACACCAGAGCCATCCGTGTCGATGTTTTCCTTTGCCAGAAGGTTGCCATCAATGGGCTCGCCTTGAGCATTGAACCTGCGCAACATCTTTTTTTCGGGGTTGTCGATTGCTGATTGGCTGACGCGGTGACTGTCGCCATAGACATCCTTGACCGTGACCAGATCAAGCGGGGGCTTTCCTGATGTGCGCTCAGCATCGGTCAATCCATCCCGGCCGATTTGGTTCACTACGACGCGCGGCCCAGCTTGTGGCGCGGCGGCTGGCGCGGACGCTGCGGCCAGTGCATCTGCCTCACCCTCCATGCGCTTGATGAGCGCCTTCTGGCCCTCAATCCGAGACGCCAGCCGCGAGTCGGCCACCATTCCGTTTGCGGCCTGCTCCGCGCTGAAGTCGATCAGGTCATTCATTGCGTCGATCAGCGTGTATTCTTCGCTGCCAATGCGCGGGCGGGCACGATCTGGCGTCGGCCTCTGTGCCTTCTGCGCACGAGCCAAGGCCCTTGCAATCGCTTCGGCCCGTGTCTTGCCGTAGCCACCAACCGCCGAATACGGGCTTTGGCGCGTGACGATGGCGCGGAAGTCGCCCTTCCCCCAATCTCCACCAGCGGCCTCGGGATCACCTGGAACGCGGGCGGCCTCTTTGTCGCCCATCTTTATAACGCTGCCCAGCGTGTAGCCGGATGGCATGGCAGGCTCGGCGACGGGCGCGGCCGGGGCGGACGCGACAATCATGCCCGCCTCTTTCAGGGCGCTGATGGCCTGATTTTGGGTGTCGAACCGCCCCAGCCGTTTTGATGGCGGGGGCGTTATTCCTTTCCCGGTGCGAAAGTCGAGTGTGGCCACCCATTGCCACTTTCCAGTGTCGTCTCGAACAGCGCGAACCTTGAATGAAGAGAACCCGCCACGATCCGACTGAATGCCAAACATGGTGTTCTCGTTACCAACACCAGTTCCGGGCATCATGCCTGCGGCGGCGAAAGGGGCTGTGTCAGGTGCAGGCGTGGCCGGTGCGGTCGGCTCAGGCACCGCGGCCATCTTCATGGGCCCTGACCATCGCGCCGGATCATTGATGATCTGGCCCAGATCGGCCACGCTCATAGGCGTCACGCCGCCCCACCGCGCCGCGCCTTTGCCGTCATTGAATGCGGCCAAGTAGGCTTGGCGGGCCGCCTGCTGGTTCGCGAAGCCAAGCATGACCTTGTGCTCATCGAACGCGCCGGTCTCCGCATCCTTCTGGTCGATAACGAACACGCGGTCGCTGCTGCCCGAGTCCTCGCCCATGTAGAAATCGACGTGATCGCCGTCAGCACCCTTGGTCCCCAGGATGCGCCCATAGTGCGCGGGCATGGTGACAGACCAAGCATTGCCGTCGCCGTCAGTGCCGCTGCGCTCGGTTCCCTTGCGGTTCTCGATCGACAGTTTCAGGCCGCGCCAGTCGATCTTGCCGGTGCGGTAATTCTCGGCCTCGGCTTGCGCCGGGGTCGGGTTGGGATCGGTTTCGGCGGCTGCCGCCTCAAACTCGGCGCTGGTTGGCGCGGCGCCCCTGCTTGGGAACGCATCCGCAAGCGCAAGCGCCAAGGCATCCGGGCGCGATAGCTTTTGTGATGCCTCACCCAAAACGCGAAGGATCACTCCATCCTTGCGAACGATGGTGCCCCAGAACACATTCGTCGCAGAACTTCCGATGTCGGTCAGGATGTAAACTGTGCCATCTGGCATCCGCACTGCCTTTTCGCCACCCCTGCGGGTCATAGCCTCGGTGAAATCCTCCGATCCGCTTACTTCCTCGGCACGCGCAGGTGCTTCGTCCCTCACGGCGGCTGGGGGTGTTGGCTCCGCTGTGACGGAGGTAATCGGTTTATCTCCGTCACGGGCGGGCGCGGGCGCGGCAACCATGTAATTCTTGGCCCGGTCTGCGCGCACAAACCATCCCGGCGAACCATCAGCCGCGGGTTTCTTGAAGGTGTAGGGGTCGATATTGCTCACTTCGGCCTGCGTCATGCCTTTCACGACATAGCCGGTCAGGGTCTTGCCCTTTTGTGTCGTGTGCTCAACGATGCCGGACTGGATGGCACTGTCCAAGCGCGACCTTGCGACACCCTGCGGCTCATTCTGCTGCTCACCAGTCAGTGCAGGTACAGGTTCCCCGGCATCAACTGCATCAGCCACAAGTCCCGTATCTGCGGGGATAGCGGGTGGTCGCTGCTGATCTTGTCCTGACGGCTGAGAAGGCGTCGCAGGCTCTTGGCCTGCTTCTTGGTCAGAAGCCCCTCTTGGCGCATTATCTTGATTGCCGTCCGATAGCCCATCCACATCGGTAGCATCCGTGCCTCCTTGTGCCTTGGGCTGGGCGACGAACCCGCCATCGCGCTCCACGATGTCGTAGGCGTCAGCATCCATGCCGTCACGCGCGATTTTCAGGCGCAGCGCGCCTGCGCTCTTGAACGGTGATCCATCGGGCCGCGCAATGGTATCCTCGACGGGTCCAGGGGTCGGTCCTTGCTGCTGATCCGGTTGGCTACTGGCTTCCTCCGTCGCGATGTATGCCTCGATCTGCTCGCGGATCGCGCGAAGGTCGCGGCCCTCGCCAAACTGTTCAGCAACCGAGACGACTTCGGAAAGCGTGTTCGTGGCTTGATCGACGCTCGACAGGTTCCCTGCGATCTGCGCGAACTCGGCTATGGCATCTTCATACTCGGTCGACTGCTCGTCCATCGGCGGCAGGGTTTCGGATTGTGCATCCATATCCGGGCCGCCATCGGAAACCGGCGTGACCTGAACCTCACCGCTCGCGATGTCGGCGCGCGGATAGTCATAAACCTCGCCCGATTCCATATCCATGATCTGAATGCTGGAATCGCTCTCGCCGACGATTTCGCCTGCAAGCGGTGGCATGCCCGGAAGCTGGACCGTGACAAGTTGCCCGGCAGTGCCGCCCACGGTCCCTGCTTGCGGAATCCTTGCTTGCGGCGCAGCGGCAGGTGGGGCGGGTTCACCGCCGGGCATACCGGGCTCTGGCGGGAGGGGAACCACCGGCCCGGCATTGGGTTGCGGCACGGGTGCGCCGCTTCTGCGTGCGCCCTCCTGAGCCGCATGAGACAGTGATCCCGGTGCAGGCGGGGGACGGGCCAATGGATTGGCGGGCGGGACGGCCTGCGGGGCCTGCCCTGCAATGTCGCCGGGCGCGGGCGCACCTGATTGTTGGGCTGCTGCGGCTTCTGCTGCTTCGCGTTCCGCCTTCGTCCTGATGCCATCGGCCCATTCAGCGGCCTGCTCTTTCGCCCAGGTCGAGCCTTGGTCATAGGCGCGCTGCTGCTGAGCGGTGCGGCCTTGCGCGTCATACTCGCCATCGGGGCCGCGCAGGCGCGCTTCTGTCCCGTTCAGCTCGTTGATCACGCCGCGCAGGAAGGCGCTGTGATCGCGCGGGGAAGCGCCGGGAAGCGAGCCGGGCTCAAGCTCGCTTGCTTCCTGCCAGATCGGCTCCAAGGCCTCGGGGATCGTATCCTGATCGGCTGCGACCTGCCGGTTCGCGCGGGTTTGCTCGACGCCGCCTGTCACGCTGCCGATAGAGCCACCCATCAGCGCGCCGATACCAAAGGCAACAACGGCCTGACGGCCATACTGCTCGATCAGGATCGGCCCGACAGCGCGCCAGTCGTCAGCCTCCATAGATTTCTGGATGTCGCGGTCGAACATGACCTGCTCGCCAAGCAAGGCAAGCGCTTCTGCGGTGCCTTCAAGGACCGCGCCCTTTGCCGCGACCGCCCCCGCACGCCGCAGTACGCTTTTTGCTGCACCTTGGGCCGCCACGTTGATCGGGCCGACAAGCGCTTTGGCGAAAAAGAATGTCGGCACAGTCTGGATGACGCTGGTGCCGATCGCCGTTCCAACGATGCGTTCCTGCACCTCCGGGTCTTCGGTGTCCCAGCCGTTTCTTTCGGCTGTGTCCCATGCCGATGCCATCATCTGCGGGAAGATGCTGACTGCAGCGCCAGATATGCCGCCGACAACACCACCTACCACCGCGCCAGCAGGGCCAGCCAAGGCCCCAAGCGATGCGCCAGCCTTTGCGCCAGCCACAGACATGGCAATATCCACAAGCATTCCGGGGCCTGCCTGCCAAAAGCCGTCTACGATTTCCTGCGGGATCGTGCTGGTTTCGGCAATCGCCGCGCTGCGGGCCTTCTCCTCTTCCGACTGGCCGAGGGTGTCCTCGGCGAATTCGACCAGTGCATTTCCGGCCCCGTCGAACCCCATGGTCTGCACGATGCGGCCTACGCCGGAAATAAAGCCCCTTGGGTGTTGCTGCGCGCCAAGGGCAATGTTTTCGCCGATGCCGCGCCGTCCTTGCTCTGATGTCGCTTGCGGGCGCTGTGCCTGCTGGAACCGATCAGGGTAAAGCTCCATCCCGATTTCGCGCGCCCGGGTGAGAAATGCGTCGGACTGGTCGCCCGCCATCTCGCGGATGATCTGCTTCACGTCGCCACCGGCCTTGATCCGGGGGCCAAGGTCTTCCGCAGATCG